>Ga0222718_10000504_pt1 | contig 40043 bp, 35 predicted proteins | sample C33_27DmetaG_FD_165045 | JGI IMG/M metagenome (GOLD analysis project Ga0222718, IMG submission 165045) | Estuarine water microbial communities from San Francisco Bay, California, United States - C33_27D | ecosystem: Environmental > Aquatic > Marine > Unclassified | place: USA: California...
TAGATTTAAAGGTTGAATTTTTTCCTTCTTTAAATAGCCCATACACATATATTAGTTTTAAGAGAGTTAGGGAAATTTTTGAAAAATACCCCATTAAATTTGAAGTAAAACCTGTTTTACCAATGCTTATGCGTAATATGAAAATTCCACCAGTAAAAGGAAAATATATTTTATCAGATGCAGCTAGAGAGGGCCGAAGGCATGGTACAATAATTAAAAATATATACTCACCAATTGGTAAACCTGCTGAGAAGGCTTACTCACTTTTTCCAATAATTAATGAGCAAGGTTTTGGCTTTGATTACTTAGAGAAGCTAATGGTATCAAGTTTTTATTATGGTCAAAATATTGGTGAAGATGAATATTTAGAAGAAACAATTTCTGATTTGGGATTATCATGGTCTGAAATAAAAGAAGAACTCAAAAATAATGATTGGAAAAAATTATTAAATGAAAATTTAAATGATATGTACAAAGGAGGTTGTTGGGGGGTTCCAACAGTAAAACTATCTAATATGAAAAACGGTAATGAATTTTATCAGTGGGGCCAGGATAGAATTCATTTTATTGAAAGGGAAATAATCTCTTCACTCAATGTTAGCCACCAGTAACTGACATATGACGGCTGACTGAGGGTTTTTGATTTCTTCTTGAGATGTTAAAATCGTGAGCCTTAGGTTTAATTTTCATGGCTTTATCAATAGAAGAATTTAGATGCATAATATTTCCAGATCTTATTATCGATCTAAAATCAATGTTATCATTTTGGCCAAGACACATAAAAAGTTTACCAGTACTAGTCAGTCTAATTCTATTACAAGTTGCACAGAAATTATTACTTAAAGGTGTAATGAAACCAATTAAATTATTCGTTTTATCTGTTTTTCTATAAAATGAAGGACCAGCAGTTTTATAATCAGTCTCCTTTAGTAAATATTTTTTTCTAATTTCTTCCTCTACGTCAACAAGTGAAATATACTGATCTATTCTATCTTGATCCGTAAGGCCCATAGGCATTGTTTCAATTAGGCTTATATCAAAATCATTTTTATGCGCCCATTCGATTATATTATTTACCTCATCAAAATTCTTATTTTTTATCATTACGGTATTTATTTTAATCTTTAAGCCATTATCTTTTGCTGTCATTAAACCTTTGATTACATTTTCAAGATCATCCCTTCTTGTTATTTGATAAAATTTATCTTTCATTAAAGTATCAAGAGAAACATTTATTCTTCTAATGCCGGAATCGTATAGTTGTCTGGACATTTTATTTAAAAGGCTACCATTTGTCGTTAGAGTGATTTCCTCCAAATCGCCTGATGATATGTAGCGTGAAAGATTTGAAATAAAATCTATTAAACCTTTTCTTACTAATGGTTCACCACCACTAAGTCTTATTTTTGTTATACCTCTTGAAATAAATAAAGAGCAAAGATAATCCATCTCATCAAAAGTAAGAAGATCCTTCTTGGGAAGAAATTTCATATTTTCTGGCATGCAATAGGTACATCGAAAATTACATCTGTCAGTCACAGATATTCTTAAATAATCAATCTTTCTTCCAAAGCTATCAATTAATTTATTGTTTTTACTAGGTGTATTTATAAGAATTTTATTCATTCTTTATATTAACATAAGTGATTTTATTTTGATTATTTTTTTATAAATATAATAAAAAAATTAATACTTTTTCATTAATTGATTATGAAACCAGATAATAAATATTAAATTAATTGGCAATGATAAAAAAAATAGATCTGGCATTGTATTAATTAAAGAAACAAGACCTGTAAATAAAAATATTGTACCAAAAATACATAATGATAATTTTAATAATTCAGTCATTTGAGAAACTTTCTATTAATTTAATGTATTAATAAAGCAAAAAACATGCCATAAATTATATATTGAAAAATAAAATATACAAATGACTAAATTATCTCAGATACAAGGCATAAAATTATCTCAAAATATTGCGTTAACACCTCAATTAATACAGGCTATTAAATTATTTGAACTGAATAATATTGAGCTTGAGGAATATATTGATAGAGAAATTATCGATAATCCTTTTTTGGATAAGGACGATGAGTCCACTGAAGAAGATATTGATAAAAATTATAATGAAAATATTCTACCAGAAAATACCTCATCTACTGAATCAGAAATCCACACGTCTAATCAAGAAAGCCCCATAGATGATCAATCTAATATTTTTGATAATAGCTACGGAGGCGAAAATCCTGAAATAAACAATTATATTGAAGAGACAGTCAGTTTTAAGCAGTCATCAAAGGAATTTTTAATTAAGCAAGTTAATATTGCTTTTAAAAATGAACTAGATAGACAAATTGCATTTTTACTAATTGATAATTTAGAAGGTAGTGGATTTTTAAAAATTTCTCTAAAAGATTTTTCAATAGATATTGGTATTGATGAAGATAAAGTAAATAAAGTTTTATCAGAGTTAAAAAAATTTGAGCCTATTGGAGTTTTTTCGCAATCACTTGAGGAGTCTTTTTTATTACAGTTGGAGGATAGAAAGTTATTAAACAATTCTATTAAAAATTTAATAAATAATTTAGAAATTTTAGCTTCAGGTGACTTAAAAAAGCTAATAAAAATTTGTGATACTGATGAAAGTGGAATTTTTAAAATGCTAAAAATAATAAGGTCATGTGACCCAAAGCCCTTATCATCCTTTGATGAAAATGATTATGATGATATTAAAGAGCCGGATGTAATTGTAAAAAAAGTTAAATCAAAATGGATTGTGGAGTTGAATGAAAATACTTTGCCAAAGGTATTAGTAAATAGTGGTTATTACGAAGAACTTGCATCAAAGAATCTTACAAAAGAGGATAAAGATTATTTAGCGACTAGATATGCCTCAGGTAAATGGTTGTTAAAAGCATTGGAGCAAAGGTCAGCAACCATTCTAAGGGTTTCTAGAGAAATTATTAGACAACAAAATTCATTTCTTGAAGATGGTTTGGCCTATATAAAGCCTATGATTTTAAAAGATATTGCTAAGGAGTTAGATCTTCACGAAAGCACTATCTCTAGAATTACAAATTCAAAAGAAATTGATACACCCAGAGGTATTTATTCTCTTAAGTTCTTTTTTTCTAAAGCTATTGCAAGTAATGGTAATGAGGATATTTCTTCTCAATCGGTGAAAACAAAAATTAGAAATTTTATAGATAATGAAACTGTAAAAACCCTATCGGATACAAAGTTGAGAAATTTACTCCATGAGTCCGGAATTAGAATTGCCAGGAGAACAATTACAAAATATAGAGAAGAGATGAATATACCATCATCTTTTGAACGTAAAAAAATTAAAAAACTAAAAATTTAAAAGTTAAAAATATAATAGTAAAATATTTACCTTTATATAATTGTAAGTATAAAACTAACAAGATATGTTCTTTGAGACGAGGATTTTTATGAATAAAAAATTAAAACCAAACTCATATGCTGCATTAGATGCAGAAAATCATTTTCATCCATATTCAAATGCTAGAAGGATTGAAGAACAAGGTCCTATGGTAATATCGGAGGGGGAGGGTATTTATGTTTGGGGTGATGATGGAAAAAAATACCTTGAAGCAATGGCTGGCCTTTGGTCTGTAGCTGTTGGATTTGGTGAGGAAAGATTAATAGATGCTGCTACTAAACAATTAAGTAAGCTTCCATATTATCCTTCTTTTTCTCATAAATCGCATCCCGCTGTAGCTGAGTTATCTCATAAATTAGTTGAAATGGTAGGCCTTGATATGAGTAGGGTACATTTTACAAATTCAGGATCCGAGGCTAATGATACGGCAATGAAGTTTGTTTGGTATTATAATAATGCACTTAATAAACCTAAAAAGAAAAAAATTATTTCAAGGATAAAAGCTTATCATGGAATAACTATTGCATCAGGAAGTCTAACAGGAATGCCATTAATGCATAATGATTTTGACCTTCCTATTCCTCAAGTTTTACATACTATGTGTCCTCATTATTGGAGAGAGGGTCTTGAGGGTGAAACTGAAGATGAATTTTCCTCAAGATGTGCGGATGAGCTAGAAAAACTTATTTTAAAAGAGGATCCAGATACAATTGCTGCTTTTATTGGTGAACCAGTAATGGGTGCTGGTGGTTTAATAGTACCCCCAGCTGGATATTGGGAAAAGATACAAAAGGTTTGCAGAAAATATGATATTTTAATTATTGCGGATGAGGTTATTAATGGATTTGGAAGAACTGGCAAACCTTTCGCATGCGAATTATATGGAATTAAACCTGATTTTATAGTTTTATCAAAACAAATTACATCTTCTTATATGCCAATGGCAGCTGTTTTAATGACTGATAAGATATATCAGGTGATAGCTGATAATACCCAAAAAAATATAATGTTTGGTAGTGGTTTTACCGCAAGTGCTCATCCAGTTGCCTGTGCGGTAGCTTTAGAGAACATTAGTGTTATTGAAGAAAATAAATTAATGGATAGGGTTCCAATGTTACAAGGTCAATTTCAGGAAAGACTAAATATGCTTGAGGATATTGATATTGTTGGTGAGGCTAGGGGTATTGGTTTAATGGGAGCTGTAGAGGTAGTTCATGATAAATCGCCGTCTAAACCCTTCAATCCAATAGGAAGTGCTGGACCTGTTATTGCTGAATGTGCTCACAAAAATGGTTTAATAGTTAGGGCTATTGGCGATACTCTGGCAGTATGTCCTCCTCTCATTATAACAGAAGAGCAGATAGATGAATTGTTTGATAAATTTTCTCAATCACTAATTGATGGCTCGAAATTACTCAAGGAAAAATAAATTTAATTAATCTCTAAAATTATTTTTCCAATATTTTTATCTTCTTCCATGACCTTATGAGCTTTGTTCGCGTCATTAATATCTAAAATCGTATGAACGCATGGTTTAATTTTTTTTGCCTTAAAAAAAGGCCATACATGTTGATATAGATCACTCATTATTTTTCCTTTAACAGATACACTTCTCGCTCTTATGGTTGAACCAATAATTTTTTGCCTTTTCATTAGAATTGAACCTAAATTTATTGAGGATTTTACACCACCCATAAGCCCGATTATGACAAGTCTCCCCTCAATGGACAGTGCATTGATATTGTCTTCAAAATAGTTACCACCAACAGGATCAAGAATTATATTAGCGCCTTCAGGTATCCATTCTTTTATTTTTTTGAAAGGCTCTTCTGTTCTTAGGGCTCCATTAGTAGCCCCAAGCTCAATACAATAATTAATTTTTTCTTGTGTGCCAGCCGTAACAAATGATTCGCACTCAAAAGCCTTGCATAATTGAATAGCTGCAGTACCTATACCACTCGCCCCAGCATGCAGTAAAACTTTTTCTCCTTTTGTTAAATTAGCTTCTAAAAAAAGATTTAGCCAACAAGTTGCATAAACTTCAGGGAGAGATGAAGCTTCAATTAAACTAATTCCTTCAGGAATAGGTATTGCCTGAATTTCAGGACAAGAAACGTATTCAGCATATCCTCCTCCAGCTAAGAGTGCACAAACTTTTTCTCCAACTTTTCTATTTTTGACATTTTTTCCAATTTTTTCAATAATACCGCTGCATTCAAGTCCTAATATATTAGACGCTCCTGGAGGAGGGGGATATAGACCATTTTTTTGAACAACATCTGCCCTATTAACCGAAGTAGCACTAATTTTTATTAAAACATCATTAGCGGAAATTGAAGGAAAATCAGTTTCAGACCATTCGAGTTCTTTATTCTCTAAAATATTAATAGCTTTCATCATGATTAGAAGTTTTGCTTATTTTTTATAAGGTCATCAACTACTTTTGGTTCGGCTAAAGTTGATGTATCCCCAAGATCATCATAATCATTTGCTGCAATTTTTCTTAATATTCTTCTCATAATTTTTCCAGATCGAGTTTTGGGAAGATTAGAAGAAAACTGAATAAAATCAGGGCTTGCAATTGGCCCAATTTCTTTTCTTACCCAGCCAATAAGATCTTTTTTAATTTTATCATTTATCTTTTCACCTGCAATTAGAGTTACATATGCATAAATTCCTTGTCCTTTTATTTCATGAGGAAAACCCACCACTGCTGCCTCTGCAACTTTATTATGAGAAACTAATGCACTTTCAACCTCTGCTGTACCCATTCTATGACCAGACACATTAATTACATCATCAACTCTTCCTGTAATCCAATAGTAATTATCATCATCCCTTCTACATCCATCTCCAGTAAAATAATAACCATCGTATTGAGAGAAATAAGTCTCTATAAATCTATCATGGTCACCATAAACTGTTCTCATTTGACCCGGCCAACTATTTTTAATACATAAATTACCTTCATTAGAACCTTCAAGTTCATTACCATCTGTATCTAATAATACTGGTGTAATTCCAGGAATAGGTTTGGAGGCAGAGCCCGGTTTTAAGTCTGTTGCTCCAGGTAAAGGTGAAATCAAAGTAGCTCCAGTTTCAGTTTGCCACCAAGTATCAACGATAGGGCACTTTTTTTCTCCAACAATATTGTAGTACCACAACCAAGCTTCTGGATTGATTGGCTCACCAACACTTCCAAGTAACTTTAGACTTTCTCTTTTAGTTGCCTTAACTGGCTCATCACCCTCCTTCATTAATGCTCTGATTGCTGTAGGGGCTGTATAAAATATATTTACTTTATGTTTATCGCATATTTGCCAAAACCTTGATGCATCTGGAAAATTGGGTACACCTTCAAACATTAGAGTTGTAGCTCCATTACATAATGGCCCATAAATTATATAGGAGTGACCAGTCACCCAGCCTACATCAGCGCTACACCAATAAATATCACCTGGCTTGTAGTCAAAAATCATTTCATGGGTATAAGAAGCATACACAATATACCCTCCTGAAGTATGAAGGACACCTTTTGGCTTACCAGTTGAGCCAGATGTATAAAGAATGAATAAAGGATCTTCAGCATCCATTACTTCAGCCTCGCATTCATCACTTACATTCTTAATAATATCATGGTACCAAAGATCTCTTCCTTCAGTCATTTCTACATTTGCATTATTACGATTTACTACAAATACATTTTTAACATTGGGGCATTTTAAAAGTGCTTTATCTGTATTCAATTTTAAAGGTACTGTTTTACCCCCTCTTATGCCTTCATCCGCTGTAATAACGTAATGTGAATCACAGTCTAAAATTCTTCCTGCAAGTGCCTCAGGAGAAAAACCTCCAAATACAACAGAATGTATTGCACCAATTCTACTGCACGCTAACATTGCATAAGCTGCTTCTGGAATCATAGGCATATAAATAGTTATTCTATCGCCTTTTTTTACACCATTATCCTTAAGTGCATTTGATAAATTGCAAACTTTTTTATGAAGCTCTTTATATGATATCTTAAGACTTTCATCGGGATTATCTCCTTCCCAAATAATTGCAATCTCATCCGCTTTATCTTTAAGGTGTCTATCTATACAGTTCTCTGAAACATTTAACTTTCCGTCATAGTACCAATTGATATCAACATTTTTCTTTGACCATGTAACATCTTTTATTTTTGAATAAGGTTTTATCCAATCAACTCTCTTTCCAATTTTATCCCAAAATTTTTCAGAGTCAGTCTCAGCTTGTTGACATAAATCTTCATAAACTTCTTTTGTAACATATGCTGAATTTTTATAATTTTCAGGTACTGGGAATATTTTATCAGCTGTCATTTATTTGGCTCTATTTTAGTTTATTTTGTAATAATTTTATTACACCGGAAAAATCAATACCATCATGACCCAACGTTTCAATTTGTTCATAAATTGATGTTGCATTGGCTCCAAGCGGTGTTGAAGATGATGTCATATTTGCAGCTTCTTGGGAGAGTCTTAAGTCCTTTAACATTAATGCTGAAGCAAATCCTGGTTCATAATTATTATTAGCAGGACTAGATGGGACTGGCCCTGGGACTGGGCAATAACTTGTCATTGACCAACATTGGCCTGAAGCCGTTGAAGAAATATCAAAAAATGTTTGAGCATCAAGACCCAGATTTTCTGCTAGATTAAATGCTTCTGCAGTTCCAATCATTGAAATACCTAATAACATATTATTACAAATTTTTGCTGCTTGACCGTTGCCAGATAGCCCTGCATAAATAATATTTCCACCCATTATATCAAGGTATTCTTTTGCTTTATCAAAGGCTTTTCTTTCTCCGCCGACCATGAAGGTTAATGTACCTGCTTGAGCACCTCCGACCCCGCCTGAAACCGGAGCATCAACTATATTGAGATTTTTTGCCATAGCGTTTTTAGAAACATCTCTTGCAGTTTCAACATCTATTGTTGATGAGTCTATGAGTAGTAGATTATCAGGAGCATTTTCTATTATTCCTTCACTGCCTAGATAAACTGATTTTACAATTTTTCCTGAAGGCAACATTGAAATTACTACATCTGAAGACTGAATAGATAAAATAATATCCTCAGTAGATTTTCCCCCAGCATCAACAAGAATTTTTACCTGTTCTTTTGCTAAATCATACCCAGTAACAGAATACCCAGCTTTTAAAAGGTTTAAGGCCATTGGAAGACCCATATTACCTAATCCTATAAATGTAACTTCCGCCATACTTAACTCCTTTTAATTGAATTTAAGATCATCATCCAATGAACTAAAAAATTTATCCACAAAATTTTCTTCTACCTCAGATATATTACCCGGCTTCCAAGATGGGTTATTATCTTTATCAATTATCAGCGCTCTTACACCTTCATAGAAATCATGGTCATTCATTACTTTGTTAACCATTCTGAATTCCATCTGCATGCATTCTTCAAAGCTAATATTCTTACCTAACCTAAGACTTTTTAAGGCAACTTTTAGAGATGTTGGTGATTTTTGGTCTATTATTGAAAGTATTTTTTTGGATAGATCCGAGTTTTCTTCTGTTAAATTTTCTATTATTTTTTCTACTGTATCAGCCTTAAAGATTTTATTACAAAATTGGCTTATTTCTCTAAATTCTGATTCTCCTGGTTCAACTGAGTATTTATCAATGATTTCTTTTGGATCATTCTCTTCTTTTGAAAGATCATTTATTAAATTAGAAAAATTTTCAGATTTTATAAAGTTTGTTGCAGTCCCTAAAAAAATAGCATCCGCTGCCTTTATCCTGTTCCCAGTTAATGCAAGATAGGTACCTGCTTCGAAACTCAGTCTTGGTAAGAAAAATGATCCTCCCACATCTGGAAATAGACCTATTCCTGTTTCTGGCATAGCAAAGGAATAGTTTTCTCCTGCTATTCTATAGTTACCATGCACCGAAAGACCAACTCCGCCACCCATAACAATCCCATTTACAAGAGAAATATAGGGTTTTGGATAACGTTTTATATATTGATTTAGGATATATTCCTCTCTATAAAATCCTACTGCTTCCTCATCATTATTTTTACCCCAATCATGAAGGGCTCTAATATCTCCACCAGCACAAAATGCCTTTTCACCCTCTGCTTTAATTAAAATATTTTTTACAGATGAGTCATTTTCCCATTTTTTTAATTGTGGATGAATTTCCCTTACCATTGATAGCGTAAGAGCATTTAAGGCTTTTGGCCTATTTAAAGTTATAAGCCCAAGAGTTCCTTTGACTTCAAAGAAAACCTCTTTATCTGTCATCTGTTTTCCTTAAGTATTTCTCTAGAAATAATAACATTCATTATTTCATTAGTTCCTTCAAGTATTTGATGGACCCTAACATCTCTAAGATTTCTCTCTAAAGGATAATCTTTAAGGTATCCATAGCCACCATGAATTTGAAGGGCTTCATTTACGATTTTAAAACTCATATCAGTCACAAAACGCTTTGCCATTGCAGCGGCTTTTGTTTTATCAGAAGTGTTTTCATCAACTTTATTGGCTGCATCTCTAAGCATTAATCTTGATGCCTCAAGTTCAGTTGCCATATCGGCAAGTTTGAACTGTATAGATTGAAAGTCTTGAATTTTTTTACCGAATTGTTCCCTATCTCCAGCATACTCGACAGCTTTTTCAAAAGCGGATTGAGCAGTTCCAAGAGAACATGCTGCTATATTGAGTCTTCCACCATCTAAACCTTTCATGGCAATTTTAAAACCATCACCTTCACTTCCTATAATATTTTTAGCAGGAACTTTGCAGTCCTCAAAAATAACTTGTGCGGTAGGCTGGGAGTTCCATCCCATCTTTTTTTCTTGCGCTCCAAAAGAGAGTCCAGGGGTGTCTTTTTCTATTAAAAGAGTTGAAATTCCAGAGGCGCTATCATCCCCAGTTCTGACCATGGTAACATAAACATCAGAGTAGCCACCACCAGAAATAAATGATTTGGTTCCGTTAACCACATAATAGTCACCATCTTTAATAGCTTTAGTCTTAAGGCTTCCTGCATCTGAACCCGCTCCAGCCTCGGTTAAGCAATATGATGCAATTTTATTCATAGAGCATAAATCAGGAACAAATTTTTCTTTCAATTCATTTGATGCAAAACTATCAATCATCCAATTTGCCATATTATGAATTGATAAAAAGGCTGATGTTGAAGTACATCCTTGACTTAGGGCTTCAAAAATTAAGCTAGCGTCTAAACGTGATAGACCAGAGCCGCCCAAATCAGGATTTACATAGATTCCGCCAAAGCCAAGTGCAGCTAGCTCTTGAAGAGTTTCTACAGGAAATATTTTCTCTTCATCCCATTTTTCTGCATTTGGAGCCATTTTTTTTAAAGCAAAATCTTTTGCTACATCATAAAAGGCAGTTTGTTCTTCAGATAAGTGCATAATTTTTTCTAATAGTTAATTTATTTAACTATACCCAGCTTTCTTTGATAGTTTAATTTAATTTGTCCATTACGTCGCCAAAGAGTTCTTCATCTGAGATAAGCTCTTTAGTTTGGCTTAAGGGTTTAGAAACCCAAGTTTCATTTATTAGATCTCTCCAGGAAATATTATTATTTGTACCATTTCCTCCCCAAGAACCACAGCCTAATGAAAAAGTTTGTCTCATTCCGTTCCATAGGTTTCCGCTATTAGATGCAGCCTGAGGTTGATTAACCATAACTCTTGAGGTTTTGGTGCTATTAGCTAGTTTCATTATATTTTCATCGCTATTTGAGTAAATACCGCATGAATGACCTTGGCCTTGATATGCTTGAATATTATTTGTTAGTTCAATAGCATGTTCAATATCATTTGCTTTGTATAAAGCCATTATTACTGATAGTTTTTCTCCAGAAAAAGGAAATTTTTCACCCCATCCTGTTTCAGGTACAATATAAAATCCTATACCTTCTGGTATTTCAATGTTTGCCATATCAGCAATTTTCTCTGCTGGTTGAGCAACTATCGCTGTATTTAGATGACCTTCTTCATCCCAAAGAGTTTCTTTTAGTTTTTGTTTTTGTTCTTCGTTTACAAGAAAACCACCTTTTTCTTTTAGTTTTGAAATCATTTCGTCATAAATAGTATCCACTAAAATAACGGAATTATCTGATGAGCAAGAAGCAGCTAAATCAAGGGTTTTTGATATTCTAATTTTTTCAGCAGCATCGTCTAGATCAGCTGTATCATCAACAGTTATTACAGCATTACCAACACCAACACCAAGAGCAGGTGTACCACTTGAGTAAGCTGCGTTAACCATTGCTCCACCACCAGTAGCTAAAACTCTATCGCATTGTGCCATAAGCTCATTTGTTAGTTCAAGACTTGGTATTTCTATTGCCTGAACTAAATCAGCAGGAGCCCCACATTGGACTATGGCTTCACGCATAAGATCACATATTTTCTTGTTAGTTAATTTTGCCCTAGGATGTGGCGCAACAATAATTGAATTTCTTCCTTTTATGGCATGGATTGATTTAATTACCGGAGTGGCCTCAGGGTTTGTTGATGGAGATAAAGCACCTATAACACCCATTGGTTTAGCAATTTTTACAATCGCTCTTTCGGAGTCTTCTTCAAGAATACCTACGGATTTATCATTAATAATATCCATTAAAGTGGCACGTGTCTTTCTTTGAATTTTTAAAAATTTACCATCGTAATTTCCAAGTTGTGTTTCATCAACCGTAAATTGTGCGATTTCTTCAGCCATTCCAGGTTTTGCAACTGACCATACCATTGCTCTTATTAGTTCATCAACTTGCTCTTGAGTATAATTTTCTATTTGTTTTTGAGCTTCTCTTGAACGGTTTATTAAAACTTCAATTTCTTCTTTTGCTGACATTTGAGATACCTCTTAATTAAAATTATTTTTTCTTTTCTAAAATCAATTAGGTTTAACAATCGATAAAAGTATTAAAAAAATAGTAAAATATTCTTTAATTCAAATAGCAAATGAATAATACTCTGTCGAGAAATTTTCCCTAATTAGGTTATATTTTCCACAGGAAGATCCTCTGATTGCCAGTCTGAAAAACCCCCAAGATTATGAACATCTGTAAAACCAATATCTTTTAATGCTTTACCAGCTAGAGCTGCTCTTGAACCAGCTGCGCAGTAAAGAATTATTTTTCTATCTTTTGTAAAACCATCCACTCCATTTGGATTTGTTTCTTTATTTTGAAATTCTATTAAACCTCTTGGAATATGAACAGAGTCTTTAATTTTGCCAGTAAGAGCTAATTCATTTATTTCCCTAGTATCAATTATTAAAGCCCCATTGTCTTGCTCTTCTTTTGCTTCCAAAGGGGTTATAGTTGGTATTTCATTATAGGCTTCCTGAATAATTTCTTGAATTTTTTTTATCATTATACATTCCTTATTTAATACATTCCTTATTTAATTTTATATCTTATTGGTAATGACTTTAAGCCAGAAACAAAACTTGCTTTTACCCAAGAAGGTTCGCCGTTTAATTCTATTTTTTCAATTCTTTTAAATAATTCTTTATATAGAATTTCCATTTCCATTTTAGCCAAATGTTTACCAAGACATAAATGTGCTCCAAACCCAAATGCTAAATGTTTGTTTGGGGATCTATCAACTTTAAATTTGAAAGGTTCATGAAAAACCTCCTCATCCCTATTTCCTGAAGGATATACTAATAATATTGAATCACCTTTTTTGATTTCTTTTTCGCCTATAAAACAATCTTCGGTAGCTGTTCTGAAGAAATTTTTTACCGGAGTGACCCATCTAATTGTTTCGTCAATTGCCATTGGCATAATAGATGGATTATCTTTTAGTTTTTTTAATTCTTCTGGATTTTCAATTAGGGCAAGAACTCCTCCAGCTGTAGAAGATGATGTTGTATCATGACCAGCAGTTGCAATTATTGTGTAATAAGACATGGCTTCTAAGTGTCCAATTTGTTCCCCATTAAATTTAGCATTTGCAATAACAGTTGCTACATCATCTGTAGGATTTTTTCTTCTTTCTTCAGTAAGAGCTGTAAAATAATTGAAGAAATCAGCAATTACATTACTATCAATACTTTCTTCCTCTGATCTTTTCATATCCTCATCATTACCGCCAAAAAGTTGCTGAGTAAGCTTAAGCATCAAACCTTCATCTTCAGGAGGAACACCCAGAATAGTCATAATTACTCTTAAAGGGTATAATGCAGATATATCTCTAACAAAATCACATTCAGATCCTGCCTCAAGCATCTTATCGACATAATTTTTTGCTAATATTTCAATTTCAGATTTGAGTTTAATTAAATTAGGAGGGGAAAACCATGATTGAGTCATGGCTCTATAAACCCTATGGTCAGGGTTATCCATGTGAACTAAAGTTCTTACCAATAGATGACTACCCCCAGTGAATTCTTTAATATAATTTTCAGCATTAATATCCATTAAAGTTGTTCTTGGATCATTTATGAAAAAATCATTTTTTAATTCAATATCGGTAATATCAGAATGCTTTGTAATAGCCCAAAAAGGTTTATAGTTATCTGGTTCTAGCCAACAAACAGGGTCATTTTCACGCATTGATTTAAGAATATTATGAAGCTCATACTCATTTGTATAAGTTTCAGGATATGCAATTTTTTCATAACCATTATTTGTCATCATCAAACCTTATTTAATTAATTTAATCTTCTCTTAATTCCTGATCAATTTGTCTGATATTTACAAACCGTGGTTTCCCTGAACCATTAATACTAAAAGGAGTTCCTTCAATCTCTTGAAGTTCGGTCATTGCATCTTGCATAGATGTTGCTGCGATAGTATTTTGTACCATCTCACCTTTAGCATTCATCCAGTCAACTAAATAACGATATGTATTTTCAATAGCGTTCAATTTTTGCCTCAATTTAAATGGGCCAAGCATTATGCATTAAAATAACAACTATGTCGAGATTTTGCTTATTTGTCTTTTTGATGTTTCTTTTATTTGACTTATGTAGCTTCTGATATCATCTCCAATCAAATATAAACAAGGAACAAGAATTAAAGTAACAGATGAAGATAGAGCAACACCAAATGATAAAGAGATAACAGCAGGTTTTAGAAAATTTGCCTGAACAGATGGCTCTAGCATCATTGGCATAAGACCTACAAAAGTTGTAATTGATGTTATAACTATTGGCCTAAACCTTGTTACTCCAGACTCAACTATACACTCTAAAATATGTTTTCCGCTGCTTTTTAATCTATTAATATTATCAACTAAAACAAGGTTATCATTTACAACAACACCACATGCTGCACCAATTCCCCAATATGAAATCATTGAAAGACCTTTACCAAAAATAATATGACCAAGAACAGCTCCACCAAAACCAAATGGAAGTGCAGAAAGAATTATGATTGGTAAAAAATAAGATCTAAAGGCAATTGATAGAATTGCGAACATTGCAAAAATTGCAATTACTATTAAATATTGAATTTCTGCAAAAAACTCATCCTCTCCTTCAGACTCTCCTCCAAGTCTCCACGAAGCTCCCGGAAATCTTGTTTTCCAACCTGGGAGGTAATCTTCCCTTAACTCGGTAAGTATTTGAGTTTTAAAATCACCTCTAACTTGAGTGCTTACTGATGCGCTTATTAAACCATCAATTCTCTCTATTTTCTGAACTCCAGGTGATTGCTGTATTGATGCTACAGATAAAAATGGAACTTCTCTTCCATCAGGTGTTCTTATTCTAAATTTAGATAAACTCTCCAGGGATCTTCTTAATTTCTTTGGATAGTGAACCATTACTTTCACATCTTCACCATTTCTGGGCAGTCTTTGTACTTCCTCACCATAGTATGCCTGTCTAAGCTGTCTGGATATTTCACCAAGTGTTAATCCTAATTTCTCGGCATTAGGTTTCACTGATATTTGAATTTCAGTAAATGAACTATTTAGGCTATTTCTTACATCATATGTTGCAGAATAAGATCTTAAATTGTTAATAAAATCATTTAAAGCTGGTATTAAGTCCTCTGATTTTGTTGCGGCAATATTAAAATTGAGGTCTGCATCAGTTGGGTTACGACCAATATCTTTTGAAACATCAAGACCCTCAGCATCGGGTATCTCACCAATGTTATCTCTTAATATATCTGCTATTTCTGTTGCTGATGCTTTTCTATTGCTTGGTGGGTAGAGATTAAAATATCCCCTAACTGAAGAACCCCTTGCGTTTATGTAAGTATTTTCTATGCTATTATCTTTATTTTCATAATACTTTTCTGTTTTTATTCCTGCGCTCTCAACAATTTTTGATACTTCTAGAGTTCTTTCAAAGGGTGATCCATCTGGAAGTTTTACACTTACCAGTATTTCATCATCTTCAATGTTTGGAAGGAATGATTTGCTTATCCAAGATGATCCAGAAAAAGTAAAAATAATTATTAAAAAACTCAGAAAAAATGAAATTGTTAAATATCTTCTTTTTAAAGAAGATATTAAGACAGGCATATAATTAATTTTACCGAAGTTAACCAGACTTTGAGCAAGTCTCTTTTGAAATTTTGAAAATTTCGACTCATTGTTATTTGGTTTTAGATTTGATAAATGAGATGGTAAAATACAGAAAGCTTCTAAAAGAGAAAAAGCTAAAGCAAGTAAAACAATAATTGATATATTTTGGACAAACTGAACTTGCCATCCCGACAGAAATAGCCAGGGAGCAAAAGCAATCATAGATGTTATAACTGCAAAAAATACTGGTTTAGATACTAGATAGGCACCCATTATTGCAGCATCAGCACCTTCTCTACCTTTTTCATTCTCTGAGTGAATATTTTCACCGACAATGATTGCATCATCTACAACAATTCCTATTACTAGAAGAAATGCGAATAGTGATATTACATTTAAGGATACATCGTTTGATGGAAGAAAAATAAAGGTTCCTGCAAAAGCAGTTAAAATTCCCACAGCACACCAGAAAGCAACAATTGGTCTTAAAAACATCATAAGAACAATAAATACTAAAAATAGTCCGCCAAATGCACTTTTTGAAATTAAAGACATTCTGTCCTTATAAAGTTCTGAAGTGTCAGACCATAAAGAGAGGTTTACTCCTTGCTCCATATTTTTCTGAGCATCTGGAAGCCAGTTATAAACAGACTCAGAAGTTTTAACGACATTCATGTTATCAGTAGAAAGAACTTGAACAAGGACGGATAATTCACCATTTAATGATGCTCTGAGATTTTGATCTTCAAAACCATCAACAACCTTTGCTATATCAGAAACTTTAAGTGTTCCGCCGTCAGAAGTTTGTCTGATTATTATTTTATCAAAATCTTTTTTTGTATCAGCTAAATTTCTTGTAGTTAATTGGATGGTTCCGTTTTCACCTTTGATACTTCCCAGTGAGGTATTGATTGAAGATTTTCTAATTGCTTGAGCCACTTGGTCAAAAGTAACATTATATCTTCTCATAGCATTTTCAGAGAGTTCTATTGATATCTCTTCTTTTCTACTTCCTTGAACCTCTACAATATCGACATAGTCTAAAAGAGATAACTCATCTCTGATTTTTTCAGCTGCCCTAGTTAATTTTTTTTCAGAGGTATTCCCATGCACAGCAAGTGTAACAAGAGGAAGTCTGAAAGATTCATCAGAAACAGTTGGTGGAAGCACTTCATCTGGTATTGATTCAATTGAATCTACTTTTCGTTTTATATCTTGAATAAGTTTATCAATTCCTGAACCAGAGGTGGCTTCTACTAAAATCGATCCTAAGTTTTCCCTAGCTGTTGATGTTATTTTTTTTATATTATCGAGATCAGTTAGTGACTCTTCAACTCTTACAAGTATTTGGTCTTCAATTTCCTTAGGTGATGCACCAGGCCATCCATATTTAATTGAGACTACTGGAGCCGTTATTACAGGAAAAACTTCCTTTTCAACTCTAAAAAAATTTAAAACCCCTATAATAATTATACTAAACATTAAGAGATTTGCTGCTTTAGAATTTCTAACCCACCATGAAATAATTTTTAACATCCAAACTACCTAGCTATATTTTTATCTAACAAAATTGGCTTAAGAGCCATTCCTTCTTTTGCGTTATTCAAAGGTGAAACAACTACTCTTTCTCCCTCAGAAATTTCGCCTTTGATAATTACATAATCATTTTCTGTTCCAAGAACCTCTATTTTCCTAATTTCTAAGTTATCATTTGTATTAATAACATATATGTTTGAGTTATTATTAATGGCAGAATTAGGAACTAAGAAGCCATTTTTAATAGTCTTACCTTCAATAACTGCATCAACAAACATTCCTATAGCAAGTGGGGGAGATTGCTGATATGGATTAATAACCTCTGCATAAACATATACGAGGCGAGTTAGAGGATCAATTGAACCTGCGGTTCGAACAATTCTTCCTTCCCACTCAGATTTTTTATTCGAGACCAAAGAATAAAAATTAACCTTTGGACCTGAAAAGGGTCTTTCTTCTTCGTAAGCCAGTGGCAGGCCTAAATAGGATAATTCAGTGTCAGTTAGCGGTAATGCTATTAGAACTTCTTCAGTAGAAAAAGCTGTAGCAAGAATACTTCCTGTGCCAACAAATTGTCCAACCCCTGTTTTTTTTTGACGAATTATTCCCTGAAATGGAAGTTTAACAATAGTTCTTTCTAAATTGAGCTTTGCTTTTTCTAAATCTGCTAATGCTGCCTTTTCTGCAGCTTCTGCTTCTCTAAGTTGAGGTATTCTTAGGGTAAGTGGACTTGCTTCACCAAGCCCTAATTCTTCCCAATCATTTTTAGCAAGCTCACTTTCAGCGATTTCTCTTTCTAATAATTTACTAGCTTGAGCAACTCTAGACTCGGCCGAAATTACAGCTAACTTATAGTCTCTGTCATCAATCCAAACCAAAGGAGATCCTGCCTTAATAATTCCGCCATCAACAAATTCATCAGCTGCTTCGACAATTTGTCCAGAAACTTGAGAGATTAAATTAATTTCATTTAAAGGTTTTACTTCCCCATTAGTCAGAATTTTGAGCGATATATCTTTTTTTGTAATAACTTCATAAAATACTGGTGTAGGTTTTGGTAATTCAATACCCTTTTGAGGTTTAGGGCTTGATAAGGAAATTATAAATGCAAAAAATGAGCCAATTAAAATAATTAATATTGGAGCTATTCTTGATCCTATAATATATTGAAATATTCTTCTCATCTAATTTTTTCCATAAACCGGTGTTGCAATAGCCATATACAATTTAATTCTATTTGTAAGCCTTAATCTTTTTGCATTTATAAGCAAACTTTCAGAATTAAGACGCCTTGATTGAGAGTCAAGTAACTCAAAAATTGTACTTAATCCTTTATTGTATTGATCTAAGGTTAATTCTTCTGCTGCCTTGGACTCCTCGAAAGCTTTACTTATAGCAATCTCTCTTTTTGTTAAAGTATCTTCAGCAGATATCGCATCTTCTGCTTCTTGAGCAGCCGTTAATAATGCCTGGGCATAAGTTTCTAAAATTGCTTCTAATTGTGCTTTTTTAATTTTAGAATTTGCTATTCTTCTCCCTCCTTGAAAAATACTTTGCGTAATTGAACCAATTATTGAACCTGCCAACCTATCTGGTTCAAGCGCATCGGACAAATTATCTTCAAGAGAATTCCATTGTGCATTTATAGAGACGCTTGGAAGAAATGCTAATCTTGTTGAGGTCAGCTGAAGACCGGCGGATTCAATTTCTGCTTCTAAAGATCGAATATCTGGTCTTAAAGGAAGCCTCTCTGCAGGAGTTCCAATATTTGGATTTGGAGGAATTGATGGAAGGCCTCCAGGTACAATGTCTGCCTCCGGATAACGCCCTATGATGACTTCGAGAGTTCTTGCTGTTTCATTAAATATTTGTTGCTTGTTAATTAAATCTGCTCTAGTGGACTCAACCTCAGACCTTGCCAACCTTAAATCTCTGCTTTGTGCGATACCTTTTATATATCTATTTTCGACTTTCTTAAGAGTGCTTATTCTAGTTTGAAGATTTCTTTCAGCTAAATCTTTCTGCAGTTTTGCCTCTGAAAAAAGATACCATGATTGAGCAGTTAAACCTGCTATAGATAACCTAGCAAATTCTAAATCAGCTTCTGCAGACTCAAGATCTTTGTATGCAGACCGTGATTGTCTTGATAGTTTTCCCCATATATCTACTTCCCAATTTAATTGAACCCCCAAGCTATCTTGATAAGCGTATAATCTTTCTGGATTATTTTGATTGTCAATAATTACCGATGATTGAATTCTTGAAACATTTGACCCTATTGTTGGCAATAAAGGTGCAATAGAGGCACGTGAGGATGATCTTGCAATATCTAATCTATTTGATGCAATTCTCAAATCTTTATTGTTCTCTAATGCTTCTGAAATTAATTTTAACAATTTATTATCATTAAAAGTTTCAGCCCAGCCATCAATTTCCTTCATGGACTGATATGATGAAGACCAGTCAGAGGGAAGCGAAGGGAGATCTCTTTCATATTTTTCTTTTGTAGTAGAACAGCCTGTTAGAAAAAATATAAAAAAAATATAAAAAATTTTTTTTGCAAAGAAATTATTTTTTTTATTTTTTTCCATTGTAATTAAGAAACCTAAATTAGAATCGATATAATCATAACATTTTATGTTAAGTAATTACGAATTAATAAAAATTATTATTACATATTATATATTTTTATATAATTTTTTATATCAATAGTATGTATTTTAAATATATATAGAATGTCTAAACTTGATTTACTTTATGAGAGGATTTTAACATGGTTAAAAATTCAAAAGAAATTGGACCAAATCATTACAGAGAAACTTTTGGAAGATATTTTGAAGACTTTCAGGTTGGTGATATTTATGATCATAGACCTGGAAAGACTGTGACTGAGTATGATAATCATTTATTTACTCTGATGACTTTAAATACACACCCACTTCATTTTGATGCTGAGTATGGTAAAGCAACTGAATTTGCTAAAAATTTGGTTGTTTCAACTTATACATTATCACTTTTGATTGGCATGAGTGTTTCGGATTGTAGTCAAAAAGCAATAGCTAATTTAGGCATGGATGATGTTAAATTTCCATCACCTGTCTTTTATGGAGATACAATCTACGGTTCTTCAGAGGTTTTGGAAAAAAGGGAGTCAAAATCAAGGAAAGGGCAAGGGATAGTTAAAATAAAGACAACAGGCACTAATCAAAAAAATGAAATTATATGTACTTTTTTACGACAAATACTAATACCTGGAAGAGGTAATGCTGTAGAGGATAAAGTTGAACAATATTAGAAATAAAAATTTTTTATTAATCTTAATTCCTATCATTTTATTAGTTTCTTTAAGCTCAAATGCTATGGCGAAATATAAAATTGATGAGATTGTAAGTATGTATAAATTTCTTCATTCAAATCCTGAACTTTCTTGGCAAGAGGATAAGACATCAAATTATCTAGCAGATGTTCTTGAGACAGAGGGATATGAAGTAACTAGAGGAGTTGGTGAAAAAGGAGTTGTAGCAATTCTAAAAAATGGAAAAGGTCCAACTCTTATGATCAGAGCTGATATGGATGCGTTACCTGTTGAAGAAAAGACAAATCTTGGATATGCCTCTAAAGTGAGACAAATAAATAGATTTGGTAAGGAGGTACCTGTTATGCATGCTTGCGGTCATGACATACATATGTCTGTTTTGATTGGCACAGCTAAGAATTTGATTTCTATGAAAAATAAATGGTCTGGTACTTTAATGTTGATACTTCAGCCTGCTGAGGAAGTTGGTCAAGGTTCTTTGGCTATGCTCGAGGATGGTCTTTTTGAAAGGTTTCCAAGACCTGATTTTAATTTAGCTCTTCACGTAGGTGGTATGGGTCCTGCTGGAACTGTCGGTTATCAACTAGGCTATGCAATGGCAAATGTTGATAGCGTTGATATAGTGGTAAATGGTGTTGGAGGTCATGGAGCCTATCCTCACACAACAATTGATCCAATTGTATTAGCTTCACAGATTGTTCTATCCTTGCAGACAATAGTAAGTAGGAAAATTGATCCATTAGAACCAGCTGTGGTAACGGTGGGCTCTATTCACGGCGGTCTTAAGCATAATATTATTTCTGAAGAAGTGAAGCTGCAGTTAACTTTGAGGTCTTATAGTGATGAAGTTAGAAATAAAACAATTAATGAAATAAAAAAAATTGTTAAAGGTCTTGGTATTGCAGCTGGATTACCTGAAAATAAGATGCCTAAGGTTTTAGTAAAAGATGAGTATACTCCTGCATTATATAACGATCCCGATTTTTCAAATAAAGTTTTGAATTTTATCAGAAATGAAATTGGTAAAGATAATGTTATTGAAATATCTGCTGTTATGGGAGGAGAGGATTTTGCAAGGTATGGAAAACAAGATCCAAGAATACCTAGTTTATTATTTTGGTTAGGGGGAACATCAAAAGAAAATTGGCAAAAATATTTGAATGATGAAATTGACATGGTTTCCATTCATTCACCATTTTTCGCACCTGATCCAGAACCTACTATCACCACAGGAATAAGGGCAATGACTGCGTCTGCTCTTGGATTATTAAAATAAAGGAAAAAAAATTATGAATTCAATATTTAATTTAGAAGGGAAGGTAGCTCTTGTAACAGGTGGAGGAAGCGGTCTCGGAGCCTCAATAGCCCTAACACTGTCAAAGTCAGGAGCAAAAGTAGCCTTAGCTGCCAGAAGAAAAGAGAAGCTCAAGGAAACTGAAAATCTAATTATTCAATCGGGAGGTGTAGCAGAAGTTTATGATTTAGATGTATCTGATGAGGAAAACGTTAAATCATGTTTAAATTCAGTTATTTCTAGTATAGGTGAAATAGATATTTTAGTTAATAATGCAGGTACTACTACTGTTGGATCTATTGATGGAACAACTTCAGAAGATTGGGATTTAGTAATAAATACAAATTTGAGAGGCCCCTGGTTTCTTGCAAAGGAATGGGTTGCCGGTAGAAGGAAAAAAAATATAAAAGGTGGAAATGTATTAAATATTTCTTCAATTTGTGGCGAGGCTGCTCAAAAAGGCAATGGTGTATATTGTGTTTCTAAGGCAGGTTTATCTCATCTAACTAGGCAAATGGCATTAGAATGGGCAAAATACTCAATAAGGGTTAATGCTCTAGCTCCTGGTTACATGCGTTCTGATATCAATAAAGATTTTATAGACTCTGATTTAAGCAATGATATGATTAATAGAATTCCAATGAGAAGAGTTGGGGATTTTAGTGAAATGGATGGTCCATTATTACTTTTAGTAAGTGACGCAGGTTCATATATTACTGGTGAAACTATTATAGCGGATGGAGGTCATCTGCTAAGAGAGATTTAAGATAATGAAAAATATTGAATTTTATTTTGATTTTGGAAGTCCTACTGCTTACTTAGCCTTTACACAACTTCAGCTAATTGCTGAAAGGCAAAAAACCAATCTTGTTTATTTTCCTATTTTATTAGGAGGGGTTTTCAAAGCTACAGGAAATAATCCACCAGCATCAGTCCCTGCTAAGGGAAAATATATGATGGCCGACCTTCAAAGGTATGCTGATAAATACAAAGTACCCTACAAAAGAAATCCTTATTTTCCAGTTAACACATTATCTCTAATGAGGGGTGCAGTCTCTTATCAAGAAGATGGTGATTTTTTGAAATATGTAAATGTTATTTTTCAAAACATGTGGATAGATCCCAAAAATCTAAATGATGATGAGGTTCTTAAAAAAGTACTTATTGATAACCATTTTGATGTTGATGATTTTATGAAAAGGATATCGGATCAAAATGTTAAAAATAAATTAATTTCTAATACTGAAAATGCTGTCAAAAAAGGAGCCTTTGGGGCCCCAACGATATTTGTTGGCGACGAAATGTTTTTTGGTCAGGATAGAATGGAATTTATTGAAAATAGTATAAGTAATTGATTTATTTGTATATTTATTCTTAAAAACTCTCATAAAATTATAAAAATATAAAAAAATATTAATTTTTTTAAAAGTTGGTATTGAAATTGCTTTTATTAGTTGCGATTTCGCGAATAACTAATTGGAGGTTTAAATGATTATTAAAAAAACAACTAATAAAATTAAAAAGTTTTTAGTTGCAGGTATATTGAGTATTTCAATGTCTGGAGTTGCAATGGCAGCTGTTGAATGGAATACCGCTGTAACAAGTGAATATATATGGCGAGGAATGTCTCAAGGTAAAGGTGCCGCAGTTTCAGGCGGTATAGATGTTTCAGGAGAGTCAGGATTTTCAGCTGGTGTTTGGGTATCAAACGTAGATTTTGGTGACAACGCAACTTATGAACTTGATGTCTATGCTGGATATAGTTTTGGTCCTGTAAGTGTTGGTTATATTTATTATGCCTACCCTGATAATACAGATGAAGGTTATGATTTCAGTGAAGTTAATATTTCTGCTGATGTTGGAGCTTTTACATTTGGAGCAAATATATTAGCTGATGCAGATTGGGATATGGATTTTGGTGATGATGTTTATTACACAATCGATACTGGTTTTGCGGCTACCGACGCAATAGGTATAAGTCTTCACTTAGGTTTTTATGATTATGATGCCGCTGATGAAGAAACGGATTACGGTATTTCAATCGATTTTGACTCTGGTTTTTCATTTGGAATAATTGATAGCAGTAGAGATGATAGCGATCCTTTCTTTGTCATTACATACGCTATTAGCGGTTAATTTTAACTCATAGGGATATTTAAAATGAAAAGTTTATTCAAAAAAATGATAGTTATGGCTGGGTTCTCATTCCTGGCTATGACTGGAACAGCTAACGCCGAAGTAAGTGCAGAAACAGCTTATGTTTTTAACACTTTTTCTTTTTTAGTTAGTGGTTTTCTAGTAATGCTTATGGCTTTAGGTTTTACTTGTCTTGAAGCTGGCTTAGTAAGAACAAAGAACACAGCAACTATTTGTGTTAAAAATGTTGCTTTATATAGTTTAGCTGGAATAATGTTTTACCTTGTTGGCTATGGCTTCATGTACAATGATGTGAGTGGATACATAGGCACACCGGCTCTTTGGAATCCAGAAGCAGCCGCAGATCCAGCCGATGGCTATTCAAAAATGTCAGATTGGTTTTTCCAAATGGTATTCTGCGCTACAGCAATGTCTATTGTCAGCGGAACAATTGCAGAAAGAATTAAATTAATTCCTTTCTTAATCTTTGCAATAATTCTTACTGGTATCATTTATCCTATCCAAGGTTCTTGGACATGGGGTGGTGGATGGTTGTCTGAAATGGGCTTCTCTGACTTTGCTGGTTCAACTATAGTTCACTCAGTTGGTGGATGGGCAGCTTTAACTGGAGCTATTATAATAGGTCCTCGTTTAGGTAAGTATGGTCCAAATGGTCAAGTGAATGCTATACCTGGTTCAAATCTTCCATTAGCTACTATAGGAACATTTATACTATGGTTTGGCTGGTTTGGTTTTAACGGCGGTTCTCAACTAGCATTGGGTTCTGCAGCAGATGCAGCAGCAATGGCAAATGTTTATGTAAATACTAATATGGCCGCTTGCGCAGGTTTAGTAGCCGCACTTGTATTATCAATGATTTTATACAGTAAAACTGATTTAACATTTGTTTTAAATGGTGCTCTTGCAGGTTTAGTTTCTATTACCGCTGGTCCTGATGTAGCTACACCGTTACAAGCTATCATAATCGGTGCTATTGGCGGAGTTATCTGTACATTAGCTATACCATTACTCGATAAATTAAAAATTGATGATGTTGTAGGAGCAATTTCAGTACACCTAGTTGCTGGTATTTGGGGTACCTTAGCAGTCGCCATACCTGGTTTAAATGGTAGTGGTGATATGGTAACTCAAATTATCGGTATCGTAAGTATTGGAATATTCACTGTTGTTTTAAGTACGATTGGATGGATTGTTCTTAAAGCTATATTCGGTCTAAGACCTACAGAAGAAGAAGAAACTACTGGATTAGATATTTCCGAATTGGGAATGGATGCTTATCCTGAGTTTAAGAATTAGTCATTTACCTCCCCCTTTGTAAACATGACTAGTTTACCACCGTACTCTTCCCCCAGAGTACGGTGGTTTTTTTTAAAATATTTTTCCAGGATTCATTATATTATTTGGGTCAACTGATCTTTTGATTTGAGACATTATATTGATAGAATTACCTTTTTCGGTTTTTAAAAAATCTTTTTTTCCAATACCAATTCCATGTTCACCAGTCGATGTTCCTTTCATTCTTAAGGCTCTTTTGACAAGTTTATCATTAATTTTTTTTGCTTCGTTTACTTCTTTTTTGTCTTCTGGATTAAGAAGTAAAATTAAATGAAAATTTCCATCACCAACATGACCTACAATTGGTGCAATTATATTTGAGCTTTCAATATCCTTTTTAGTTTCAAGTATGCATTCCGTTAAGGATGAAATAGGAACACATACATCTGTTGTAAAAGCTTTTTTTCCAGGACAAAGACTCAAAGCTGCATAATAAGCGTTATGACGAGAACTCCATAATTTATCAATTTCAGCTTGTTGATCAGACCAGTTAAATTTAATTAAACCGTTATCTTTTGAAATTTGTTCAAATTGTTGAATCTGTTCTTTAACTCCAAGGGGTGATCCATGAATTTCAATAAATAAAGTTGGCTTCTCATCATGGTTTGTATTCTTGTATTTATTAATAGCCTTGATTTGAACTTCATCAAGTAGCTCTATTCTAGAAAGAGGAAGCCCAATTTGTATAGCTTCTATAACAGTATTTACCGCACCGTTTAAATTATTGAAATTACATACCCCAGCTGAAATCGCCTCAGGCCTTCCATGAAGTTTTAAATCAATTTCAGTGATAAATCCTAATGTTCCTTCTGACCCAAGCATTAGATGAGTCAAATCATATCCTGCTGAAGATTTTCTTGCCCTAGACCCAGTTTTAATAATTTCACCATCAGGCATGACAACTTTTAAACCCATAACCTGTTGTCTAATGGTGCCATATTTTACAGTATTTGTTCCTGACGCTCCAGTAGAGCACATTCCACCTATTGAGGCATTAGCTCCAGGATCTATTGGAAAAAAGAGCCCTGTATCTCTTAGAAATAAATTTAAATCTTCTCTAGTTACACCGGGTTGAACTTTGCAATCCATATCCTCTAAATTAACTTCTTTGATTTTATTCATATGAAGAGAGTTAATTGTTATACCGCCCTTTAGGGCATGGACTTGACCCTCTAAAGATGTTCCTGCGCCAAAAGGTATTATAGGAATCTTTCTTTCATTTGCAAAATTCAAAATTATTGATACTTCTTTTGAACTTTCTGGAAATATTACCGCATCTGGAATAGACTCGGGCACATGCCATGATTCATCATGGCTGTGCTGAAGTCTTACGGCTTCGGATGTTGATAGTCTCTCTCCAAAAATTTTTTCTAATTTAGAGAGATCCATTCTTTTATTTATAATCCAAGTACGAACTTTGCCATTATATTTCTTTGAACTTCGTCTGATCCACCATAAATAGTTGATGCACGATTGTTCAAATAAGAAGGAAATGCTGTAAGAGCATGATCAGGACCAATTTTTTCAACATTTGAGAAAGGTTGTCTAGCTTCGTTTTGAAGAGGCATGGTATAATAACCGACTGCTTCAACTGTAAGCATATCGACTTCTTGTTTTAAATTAGATCCTCTAGATTTTAATATTGATGAAGCAGGCCCAGGATGACCTCTTTCGGCTATATCTGCCATTATTCTGTGTTCAGTCATAAGAAGAGCTTGTGCCTTAATTTCAGTCTCTGATAATGATTTAAGAAAAGCATCATCTTCTAACAATCTTTCGCCTGTATCTGATCTTTCAACGGATGCAATTTGTTTTATTTTTTCAATATTAGACTGAATTCCAGCAGCATAATTGCCACCCCTTTCAAATTCTAGTAAATACTTAGCTACAGTCCATCCATCATTTTCCTCGCCAACAACATTTTCTACAGGAACTTTTACATTATCAAAAAATGTTTGATTAACTTCATGATCCCCAGCCATTGTAATTATAGGTTTAATTTCAATTCCAGGAGTATCCATATCAATTAAAATAAAAGTAATGCCTTGTTGAGGTTTTCCAGAATTATCAGTTCTAACTAAACAAAATATTCTATTTGCATGCTGAGCATGAGTAGTCCAAATTTTTGTACCATTTATAATGTAGTGGTCTCCTTCTCTAACAGCTTTGCATTGCAAAGATGCTAGGTCCGAACCTGACCCAGGCTCTGAATAACCCTGACACCAAAAATCTTCACCAGATAAAATTCTAGGTAAATAAAAATCTTTTTGTTCTTGAGTCCCATATTTCATAAGAACTGGACCAACCATTGCTAATCCCATTGCTGTAGGTGATGGTGCACCAGCCTTAGAGCATTCACTTGCAAAAATATATCTTTGCATGTCATCCCATCCAGTTCCGCCATACTCTTTAGGCCATTTGGAGCCTATCCATCCTTTTTTATGTAAAATTTTATGCCATTTTGATGAGTATTCAACCTCACTAAAAACACTAGCTGTAAGTTTTCCCGCTTCCCTTAATTCAGTAGTTAGCTCTTTATCTAAAAAGTCTATAACTTCTTTTCTGAATTCTTCATATTCAGGTTTAAAACTTAAATCCATTTTTTACTCCAATCTATTTTCTTATTGAATTTACTTAATAACTAAAAAATACCTTTTAGCATAGTATAAACATACTTGATTAGTTTAAAAATAGTAATTAATAATAAATCTTGTTTTTTTTTGAGGGGAATCATAATGCCTTATTATGAAGACATAGTTCATTTATGCGATATTCCAAGATATCACGCTATGCATAATCCAAATGAAATTGCTTTTGTTTATGAAGACAAGCAAACGACTTATAAACAATTCGATTTAAAAACTGAGAAAGTTGCAAATGGTCTTGTTGATTTAGGTGTTCAAGATCAAGATCGTGTTGCTTTTATGGATAAGAATTCAGACATTTTTTATGAAGTAGTTCTTGGTTGTTCAAAAGCAAATGCTGTGGTTGTTGGAATCAACTGGCGCTTAGCTCCACCTGAAGTTGCATATATATTAAATGACAGTGGTGCAAAAGTTCTATTTGTTGGAGAAGAATTTTTTGATCTAGCGGATAAGATCCTTGAATTATCTACAAATGTAGAGCAAGTAATATGTATCACTGGTTCAAGAGATGGCTGGTTATCATTTGAGGAATGGAAAGAATCTCAATCAAGTGAGCAATGCTCAAGAAAATCCTCTTTAGAAGATGTTGCTATTCAGATGTATACTTCAGGAACTACTGGTCATCCAAAAGGGGTTCAATTAACACATGGGAATTTTCATTCATCTCGTAATCAAGAACCTAAGGAAGGAATGGAATTTGGCGAATGGTCTGAAGATGATGCCAGTTTAGTAGCAATGCCAAGTTTTCATATTGGTGGTGCAGGCTGGGGTTTACAAGGGCTGTATGCGTGCGCAAAAAATGTAGTATTGAAAGAGTTTCTTCCCGAAGATGTTTTAGATGCAATCGGAAAACATAAAATTTCAAAAATATTTATGGTTCCTGCTGCCATGAAAATGGTTTTAGATCATCCAAAATCAAGAGAAACCGATTATTCAAATATCAAATATATTCTTTATGGCGCATCTCCAATTCCTCTTGACCTTCTCAAAGAAGCTATTGAGGTTTTTGAATGTGGATTTGTTCAATTATATGGTATGACAGAGACGTGCGGTTCAGTTACCTATCTTCCACCTGAAGATCATTCAATTGAAGGTAATGAAAGAATGAAATCAGCTGGTAAGGCTTATCCTCATTGTGAGATAGCAATTTTAGATGAGACTAGTAACGAGCTACCAACAGGAAGTGTTGGTGAAATTGCAGTGAGGTCGACATCAAATATGCTAGGTTATTGGAACCTTCCTGATGAAACTAAAAAAACACTTAAAGATGGGTGGTTAAGAACTGGTGATGCTGGCTACATGGATGCTGATGGGTATGTATATGTTCATGATAGAGTTAAGGATATGATTGTATCGGGTGGAGAAAATGTTTATCCTGCTGAAGTGGAAAGTGCTATTTTTGGACATGAGAGTATAAGTGATGTAGCAGTAATTGGTATTCCTGACGAAAAATGGGGAGAAGCTGTTAAAGCTATTGTTGTTCTTAAAGATGGAAAAACAGCTAGCGAAAAAGAAATAATTGATTTTACGAGAGAAAGAATAGCCGGTTTTAAATCTCCAAAATCAGTAGACTTTATTTCTGAATTGCCTAGAAATCCATCAGGAAAAATACTAAAAAAAGAATTAAGAGCACCTTATTGGGAAGGAAAAGAAAGACAAATTAATTAAGTTTGGAGTTTATTTATGAGTAATCAAAAACCAATAGCAGATAATCTATTTACCTGGCCTTCTGATCAGCCAAAATTGTTGGGTAGTAAAGATACTGAAACCGGAAGATATTTTTTTCCAGCAAAAAAATCTAATACGCATGAACTGGTTGAGCTTTCAACAAAAGGAAAGTTATGGACATGGACTGTTCAGAGATTTATGCCAAAAACACCTTATATAGGAGCAGATAATCCGGAGGATTTTAAACCATATGCTGTAGGATATATTGAGTTACCTGGAGAAATTATGGTAGAGTCTAGATTAGAGGGGGTTAACCCTGAAGATTTGGAAATTGGTATGGAAATGGAATTATCCATTGACCCATTTGTAAAAAACGAAGATGGTGAAGAATTAATGATGTTTTCATTTAGACCATGTAAAAATTAATTAGGAGTATTATTTATGTCAGATGTAGCGATAATTGGTATTGGAATTCATCCCTTTGGAAGAACAGAAGGTATGACAGGTTTGCAACAAGGTATTCATGCAGCTAGGGAAGCATTGTCTGATGCAGAAATGGAATGGAGTGATATTCAATTTGCATTTGGTGGATCAGCTGCTGCAGGTAGCGCGGATGCAATGGTTAATGATTTAGGCCTTACAGGGATCCCTTTTATGAATGTGTCTAATGGTTGCGCCACAGGAGGATCTTCACTTCTTTCTGCATATACAACTATTAAGTCTGGTCAATTTGATATTGGTATGGCTGTTGGTTTTGACAAACATCCTAGGGGAGCATTTAATGCTGACCCCGAAGCATCTGGTTTACCAAGGTGGTATGGTGAAACTGGTTTAATGTTAACAACTCAGTTTTTTGGAATGAAAATTCAACGTTATATGAATGATTATGGTATTACTTCAGACTCACTAGCTTTGGTTGCTGAAAAAGCATTTAATAATGCTTCCTTAAATCCAAATGCGTGGAGAAGAGATCCAGTATCAAAAGATACAATTTTAAATGCTATGATGGTTTCTGACCCTCTTACAAAATATATGTTTTGTTCACCTGCTGAAGGGGCGGTTGCTTTAATTTTATGTAAAGCTGAATTAGCTCATAAATATACTAGCAAGCCTCTATTTTTAAAAGGGGCTGCTTTCAGATCACGTCCTTTAGGGTCGTTTGAGGTTTTTAGTCCTTCGCTTGAGATTGAGAGAGGTCCAAGTCCAACAGTTGGTGCTTCAGAAGCGACTTTTGAAATGGCCGGTATGACCAGAGAAGATATTGATTTAGCTCAATTACAAGATACTGAGTCAGGTGCTGAAATTATGCATATGGCCGAGAATGGATTTTGTAAAGATGGCGAGCAAGAAAAACTATTACAGGATGGTGATACTAAATTAAATGGTAGTTTCCCTGTTAATACTGATGGTGGCTGTATCGCTAATGGCGAACCAGTTGGAGCCTCAGGCTTAAGACAAGTTTATGAAAATTGTGTTCAATTAAGAGGTGCTGCCGGAAAGAGACAAGTTGAGGGTAATCCAAAAACTGCTTATACACATGTATACGGAGCTCCTGGTATATCTGCCTGCACAATAGTGACAACTTAGGTAATCATCATGATAAATAAAAAATTTACTCTCGCAGGGAGACCTATTGGACGACCTATTTCAGATGATGATTTTGAATATAAAGAAGAAGAATTGAGAGAAATTAATGATAATGAAGTTTTACTTGAAAACTTAGTTATAGAATTTCAACCTGCTCAAAAAGGATGGATGGAACAAATTTCTAATTATGTAGCTCCATTAGAAATTGGAGATGTAATGAGATGTAGTGGTATTGCAAGAGTTTTAGAGACTAAATCTGAAAAATTCAAAAAAGGCGATATTGTAATTGGGGAAACTTGTTGGCAAACACATCCGATTTTGAGTCAAGACAAGGTTGAGAAAGTTAAAGATGAGAGTATGGCTACAAAATATCTTGGAGCGCTTGGAGGAACAGGTTTAACAGCCTATTTTGGCGTTACCAAAATTAGCAAACCTAACCCTGGTGACACAGTTTTAATAACTGGCGCTGCCGGTGGAGTTGGTTCAATAGCAGGCCAGATTTTTAAAATCGCTGGATGCAAAGTTATTGGTATTGCTGGTGGAAAAGAAAAGTGTGACATTTTAATTGATGAATTTGGTTTTGATGGTGCAATAGATTATAGATCTGATGATTTAAATAATTCAATTAAAGAGCTATGTCCAGAGGGTGTAAATGTTCTTTATGATAATGTTGGCGGAAGAATTCTCAATGATTGCCTTAATCACTTAGCAATGAATGCTAGAGTCGCGATTTGTGGAATAATTTCTCGCCATAAAACCGATAATTCAAATTTTGGGCCTGAAAATTATTCAAATTTGATTTTTAAAAGAGCTACGATGCAAGGTTTTATAATGTTTGATTATATGTCTGAGGCTGATGCAGCTAGAAATCAAATTAAGAAATGGATATTGGAAGAAAAGATTAATTGTAAGGAAGATATTCAGGAAGGCTTTGAAAATGCACCTAATACCTTAAGAAGACTTTTCGAAAGTAAAAATAAGGGAAAACAACTTTTAAAAATTGCTGATTAAATTTAATAAATTTGGTTATTATTTGTCGCATAGTAAAGATTAGCTTTAATGTTTATTTAAGAATATATTGCTAAAAAATTAATTAAGTTTGGAGACTAAAATGAATACACCTTTTAATTTTCGTTTAACTAAATTTCCTAATGAAGCTGAAATACTAAGACTTGAAGTCAGGGAATTTTTATCTGAAGCGCTAAAAGATGTTCCTAAGGAAACTCGTGCTGAAACTTGGTATGGTGCTGATGAAAATTTTAGTAGAAAAGTAGGTCAAAAGGGTTGGATTGGATTGAACTGGCCTAAAGAATATGGTGGTGCAGGAAGGTCATCTATGGAGCGATATGTAATTTTAGAAGAAATGCTTACCGCTGGAGCTCCTGTAGGAGCTCACTGGATCTCTGATAGACAATCTGGGCCTCTTATTATTAGGTACGGTACTGAAAAACATCAAAAAGAGCTTCTTCCAGGTATATTAAAAGGAGAGTCTTATTTTTGTATTGGAATGTCAGAACCTGATTCAGGCTCTGACCTTGCGGCTTTAAGAACAAAGGCTGAAAAGAAGGGTGATATTTATCTTGTTAATGGTACTAAGTTGTGGACATCTGGTGCCCATAGATGCCAATACATGATTGCTCTTTTCAAGACATCCCAAGAAGAGGATAGACATGGAGGATTCAGTCAATTTATTGTGGATCTATCTTTACCTGGGGTTACAATCAGACCAATAATTGATTTAGCTGGAAGACATCATTTTAATGAAGTGATTTTTGAAGATGTAGAGGTTCCCGAAGATATGTTAATTGGTACTGAAGGAAATGGTTGGAATCAAGTAACTGCTGAATTAGCTCTTGAGAGATCTGGTCCAGAAAGATATTTATCCAGCTACATGCTGCTCCAGGAACTTGTAAGTGAATTTTCAAATAAAAATGACGATGAAGGTGTAACAGAGATTGGTAGACAAATGTCACATTTGACAACGCTAAGACAAATGTCCGTGTCTGTAGCTGGCATGTTAGACCAAGGAGAAAATCCTGCCTTAGAGGCCTCAGTTGTTAAAGATTTAGGTGCAGTTTTTGAACAAGAACTTCCTAACATAGCCCACAGATTAATGGGACTTGAGCCAGACTCAAAAGGTACAGATTTCCAAAGATACTTAGCAATTCTAACACAAATATCTCCTTCTTTTTCCCTTAGAGGTGGAACAAGAGAAATATTGCGAGGGATAATTGCAAGAGGTTTAGGGTTAAGGTAATGAATAATGAAACTTCACAATTATTATCTGATAGCGTAGAAAAAATTTTTTCTGATCATGTTACAAAAGAATGTATTATTTCTGCAGAAAAGGGTAAATGGCCAGAAAATTTATGGAATGAAGTTGTAGAGAATGGTCTTAATCTTGTTCTTGTTCCTGAGAGCCTAGGAGGTGTTGGCGGTACATGGTTTGATGCTGGTATTTTGTTTAAGGCTATAGGAAGATATCAAGCTCCAATTCCTCTTGCTGAGAATATAGTTGCTGGCTATCTTTTAGGTTTAGGTGAGATACCTTGTCCAGAAAATTCTATAATTACTATTTTGGATGGTGAATTAGATTTAAATGATAATAAGCTTTCAGGAGTCTCAAATAGAACACCATTTGGAAACCATTCAACGCATGGTGTAGCAATAATAAATGATAATAATAAATCAAAATTAGTATTAGTACCTATTTCAGATAAATCTGGTAGCGATGATAAAAATATTGCCCTCGAAAGTAGAAGTAATATTGAATTTAAAGGTGTCGAAGCTCTTAGTATTGCAGATGTTGATTTTAAGTCAGACCTTGTTTTGAAAATTGGGGCTTTGATGCGCTCATGCCAAATTGCAGGCGGACTTGAATCCTTATTAGATCAATCCGTTAGATATGCAAATGAAAGAATTCAATTTGGAAGACCTATAGCAAAGTTTCAAGCAATTCAACAGGAATTAGCTGTGCTTGCTACTCATGTTGCTGCTTCAGGTGTTGCAGCTGATTATGCTAGTTCATCAATGGATAACGGTGGTGATGAGTTGGCAATTGCATCAGCTAAAAGCAGAGTTGATGACGCTATTTCTGTGTGCGCAAGTATTGCTCACCAGGTTCATGGCGCAATTGGTTTTACTTATGAGCATGGGTTACATTTTTCTACAAGAAGACTTTGGTCTTGGAGGGCTGAGTATGGGGCTGGAAGTTATTGGGCTAAAATTCTTGGAGAAAAAGCAGTTTCAAATGGTGCCAATAATTTTTGGCCATCAATAACATCCGGAAAAATATAAAATTGAAAAGTTCTGAAAAAGAATGGAGATATTATGAGGATATTATTATTGGTGAGAAGAGAAAATCTGAAAATTATTTAGTCACTGAAAAAGAAATTGTAGACTTTGCTTCAAATTATGATCCACAGTGGTTTCATACAGATACAAAAGAAGCAAAAAATTCAAAATTTAAAAGTATAATTGCTAGCGGTATTCATGTAGCTGCACTATGGCGTCAGCTTGATCATAAAATAAATAGTGATATTAATTTTGTTTGTGGAATTGGTTGGGACGAAGTTCGATGGAAAAATCCTTTATATCCAAATAATGAAATTTATGTAACATCAGAATGTATCTCAAAACATGATACAACATCAAATGAAAAAGGTGTTGCAATTTTTGATCATGCAGTGAAGTTAGGAGATGGAAAAGATATTTTAGTTTTTACTGGTACTTGTTTAATTTATAAAAGAAATTAAAAAATTGTAAAAAAAATTAAATTAAATTAGTGTTACTTATTAATTTTGAGTTGTAAATCATGAATTATGAAGATGATACAAAAAAAGTTTTAAAAGGCTTTGATGATGAAAAGGAAAGAACTGGTCCGCCTGAGGGTTTTCCAGGTTTTCCACTTATACCGGGAAAACGCTATACTGATCATGAGTTCCAAAAACTTGAATTTAAATATCTATGGCAAAAAACATGGGTTTATGCTTGTCACTTAGATCAAATTCCTGACAAGGGATCATATTTGGTGTGGGACAAACTTAAAGCCCCTATAATTATTGTAAATTCAGGTGAAGATAAAGTTAAAGCTTTTTATAACACCTGTAGACATAGAGGTGCCCCTGTTGCAAAAGATAAAAAGGGAAAAGCTAACCTTCTTGTTTGTACTTACCATGGTTGGAGTTATGACCTCGATGGTAATTTAATTAATTTAAGAGAACCAAGAGATTTTGTAGATTTAGATAAAAGTTGTCAAAATTTGATTGAAGTTTCTTGCGATAGGTTAGGAAAATGGATTTTTGTAAACTTAGATCCTGAGGCAGAAAATCTTCACGACTATCTTGGCGTGGTTGCCGATCACATGGAACAGTTTCAACCAGAAAATTTAAGACATGTTCATTCAAAAACATACCCAGTTGAAAGTAATGTAAAGGTGCTTTTAGATGCTTTTCTTGAGGTTTACCATGTGCCGTCAATTCATCAAAAAACTGTAAATAGGTTTATAGATATTGAGGGTACCACAATTAACCTATGGCCTAATGGCCATTCTAGAATGGTAACGCCTCATAGAAGGGATGATTGGAAAGACCCAGGTGCAAAAGGATTAAAAGAAATTGATACAGTAACGGAAATACCGAAAAATCATAATGCTTCATATAGCTTTTATCCTAACTTAGTTACTCCGCCTTCTTCAACAGGTATACCATTCTTAACATTTTGGCCTACATCAGATGATACTTGTGAGATTGACGTTCATTGGTTTTCTCCAGATTGGGGTGATGGAGATCTTCCTGAAATATGGAATACAAGAATACAAAACTTTGAAGATATTTTATTTGAAGATACTCAGTTTGCTCCTGAGATTCAGGCAAGTGTATCTAGCCCGGGTTTCAAGGGTGTGCTATTAAATTATCAAGAAAGAAGAATATACAGATGGCACGAAGAATTGGATAAAAAAATTGGTCATAATAAAATGGAAGAAGATTTAAGCATACCAAAGGTTCTTGGACCGTTCATAGAAAGTTAATAAATTAACAGAGTAGGATATTTTTAATGCAGGAAGAGCAAAAATTTGGTTTGTCATTTGAAGAATTGGCGACAAGAGAGACTGTATACAGAGAGAATTTATTAAAAGACCACTCTGTTCTTATAACTGGAGCAGGAAGTGGTATGGGAAAAGCAATGGCTTTTCTTTTTGCTAGGCTTGGTGCCAATGTAACTATATGTGGTCGTAAGGAAGAGAAGTTAATAAAAGTATATGATGAAATTCTAAATAGGTGTGGTAAAGAAATTTTTTGGCAAGTTTCAAATGTTCGTGACCCAGAAATGGTAGAAAAAATGCTAGATGGTATTCTAGAGCGTACTGGAAAAATTGATACGGTCATAAATAATGCAGGTGGTCAATTTCCCCAGGATGCAATTGATTTTTCTAGAAAAGGCTGGTTGGCTGTTTTAGACTTAAATTTAAATGCACCTTGGTGGGTAATGCAAGAAGCTGCAAAAAGATGGAAAAAATCTGGCACATCAGGAAATATAATAAACCTTGTTGCAAATGTAGAGAGAGGAATGCCACAAGCGGCTCATACTTGTGCTGCTAGAGCAGGTACAATTTATTTATCAAAAACGCTAGCAACAGAGTGGGCACCTCATAAAGTAAGAGTTAATTGTATTGCTCCGGGGACTATTGAAACTGAGGGATTTGAAGTATACCCTCCTGATGCACTTGAAAGATTCCATAAGGCAAATCCAATGCAAAAATTGGGAGATGTTTGGGATATTGCTGAAGCATCTATTTATTTAGCTCATGATACCGGCAGCTTTATAACTGGTGAGGTTTTAACAATAGACGGAGGAATGTCTCAATGGGGAGTTGTTTGGCCAGCTGGAATGCCAGACTATTTTAAGATGAATGGTGGAGATTAATTCTAATAAAAATAATATTTTATATTGCTTAAAACTTTTTTTCAGTCAAAATTTAATTTAACAAAAAAATTTAATCATTATTCAATCACTTGATTAATAAATTGTAAAAGGAGAGGGAAGTGCAGTTAAGTAAAGATAAGTTAATAGATGCTTACACACGAATGAAAAAAATACGAGTTTTTGAAGAAACCATGCGAGACGAATTTGCTAAAGGAACCGTCCCAGCATTTATTCACCTCTATATTGGTCAAGAGGCTATTGCATCTGGAATATGCATTGAGTTAAATGATAATGATACAATTGCAAGCACTCACAGAGGTCATGGTCATTGCTTAGCAAAGAATTCAAATCTTGAAAGAATGACCATGGAAATTTTTTGCAGAGCTGATGGATTGTGTGAGGGCAAGGGTGGTTCAATGCATATTGCTGATTTGTCAGTCGGTATGCTTGGTGCAAATGCAATTGTTGGAGCTAACGCTCCTATCGCTGTTGGAGCTGCTTTAAGACAAAGGGTCATGGGTGAAAATTTAGTATCTGCTGCATTTATTGGCGATGGTGCTTCCAATCAAGGAGCTGTATTTGAAGCTATGAATTTAGCTAGTGTTTTAAAACTTCCAGTTTTATTTGTCTTTGAGAATAACGGTTATGCTGAATTTACAGGTGTAGATTATCATTGTGGTGGAGGAGATATTGCAAAAAGAGCTGAAGGATTTGGAATGCCTTCATACAAATTAGATGGCTCAGACTTCTTTGCAGTACAAGAAGCTGCTGCTGAAGCAGTTGAAAGAGCAAGGAAAGGCGAAGGTCCAAGTGCAATAGAATGCTACGCTAAAAGATGGTATGGTCATTTTGAAGGTGATCCTCAACATTATAGAACAAAAGAAGAGCTAGAAACTATTAGAAAAGATAATGATCCTTTGATAATTTTTAGACAAAAGGTTGAAGAAGCAGGTTTAGTTGAAAGTAGTGATTTGGATATGATTGATGATGATTTAATGTCTCAGGTTACTAATGCAGTAGAAAAAGCAAAAAATAGCCCTCTTCCAAATGTAGAGGAATTAACTACTAACGTTTATGAAGAAGGAAGCTATTAATGACTATCAAAACATACAGAGAAGCTATTATTGAAGCAATGATACTTGAAATGAAACGTGATGAAAAAGTATTTGTAATTGGTGAAGATATTTCAGGCGGAAGAGGTTGTGAGGATTTTGATGGTGAAGCAGCTGGAGGGCCTATGGGTTTAACTCAGGGTCTTTGGGATGAGTTTGGAGCTAAAAGAGTTATAGATACCCCTATAAGTGAAACCGCAATAATGGGGGCTGCAGCTGGAGCTGCTCTATCTGGTCTCAGACCAATAGCAGAGTTAATGTTTTCAGATTTCTTTGGTGTTTGTTTTGATCAAATTTATAATCAAGCAGCAAAATTTCGATTTATGTACGGTGATCAAGGAGCTACTCCTCTTGTGATAAGAACTATGATAGGAGCCGGAATTGGTTGTGGGCCTCAACACTCTCAATCACCTTATTCAATCTTTGCTAATATTCCCGGTCTTAAAGTTGTAACTCCTTCAAATCCATATGATGCAAAAGGATTATTAATCTCTTCAATAAGAGATAATGATCCAGTTATTTTTTGTGAGCATAAGGCTCTCTTGGGTATGGATGGTGAAGTACCAGATGAATCATATGAGGTTCCTTTGGGAAAGGGAAGGATTTTAAAAGAAGGTAATGATATTTCAATTGTTGCTATTGGACAAATGGTTGGAGTTGCTCATAATTGTATTAAAAGTCTGGAACAAAAGGGTATATCAGCTGAGATTATAGACCCAAGATCACTATCACCTTTTGATGATGAAATGGTTTATGACAGTGTAGAAAAAACTGGACGACTTCTTGTTTTGGATGAGTCAAACCCTGTTTGTTCATTTGGCTCATGGATAACGAGTATGGTTTCTGAAGAGGTTTTTTCATCTTTAAAGGCACCTACTAAGGTTTTGACACCTCCGCATTGTCCGGTTCCAGCTGCACCAAATCTGGAAGCAGCATATTTACCAGATATCGAAACGATTATTAGTGCTTCAGAAAATTTGAAGAATTACAGTTAATTTTTTATTTCAAAGCTTAGTAAAACATTTCCTGGCATATTACCTCCGTATTGATATCCAGAGTTTATATAGAGATTATTTCCACTAATTACAGGTCCTAAACCCTCAATGGTTCCACCGTATGCTTTGATATTTGAAAATTCAGAAAAATCCTTATTAGTATTAAATTCCCAAAGTAGATTACCATTCTTACTATCAAGTATATAGAGCCATCCATCCATGCCAGCACCTACTATAATATCGTTAGTTGATGAAAGCGCTGCAGAAATACCTCTATCACATGAGCCTAGTCCATTACATCTATCTTTTGGTTCAAATCGCCAATTAATATCCCCATTAGTTGCATTTAAAGAGTAAATACCTGGTGTAGCTGGTCCTGGAAATTTATTAATATAGTTTTTGTCTGCAATTGGAGCATATATATTATCATCATCTATCGTCATACCCCAATGAACACCACCAGCAAAACCGCCTCTCCCTATTTTTTTTGACCATAAAAGCTTACCTTTTTGATCTGGATCTAATGCGTATACATGTCCTGACTTTCTTCCT
>Ga0222718_10000506_pt1 | contig 39954 bp, 52 predicted proteins | sample C33_27DmetaG_FD_165045 | JGI IMG/M metagenome (GOLD analysis project Ga0222718, IMG submission 165045) | Estuarine water microbial communities from San Francisco Bay, California, United States - C33_27D | ecosystem: Environmental > Aquatic > Marine > Unclassified | place: USA: California...
TTTAGCAATTCAACAAATTCAACGTTTAACCCGCTAATTCTTTCACAAATTTGACAAGAATTACTAAGTCTTTGTCATATTTGACTTTTTAAATAATCTAATATATTATCAAGGAAAAAGATATTTATGTCTCATACTGTTAAAATTTACGATACATGTATTGGTTGCACACAATGTGTAAGAGCATGTCCTACTGATGTACTAGAAATGGTACCTTGGGATGGTTGTAAGTCTGGACAAATTGCTTCATCACCACGTGTAGAAGATTGTGTAGGCTGTAAAAGATGTGAAACTGCTTGTCCTACTGACTTCTTAAGTGTTCGAGTATACTTAGGAGCAGAAACAACTAGAAGTTTAGGATTAGCTTACTAATAAAAATCGTTAGTTTACTCTTTGTTTCATTAATAAAGAGTAAACTATTAAAATCTTACTATTTATTATTTTAATTATCATAAAATTTAAAGCAATTTACTAATCTGTTCTACAGGTGAACTTGGACTAGCATAATATTTTTTTTCCATTCTACCTGCTAAATATCCTAATCGTCCTGATTGAACAGCTAACTTCATGGCTAAAGACATATTAGCTGGGTTTTTTGATTGTGCAACAGCAGTATTTAATAAAACTGCATCAGCTCCTATTTCCATAGCTTGAGCTGCTTCACTTGGAGTGCCAATACCTGCATCAACAACTACAGGGATATTAGCGTTCTCAATTATAATTTTGATATTTGCTAAATTTGTTAATCCTTGGCCAGATCCAATTGGGGAACCTAATGGCATGACTGTTGCACATCCTAAGTCTTCTAAATGTAAAGCTAACATTGGATCAGCATTTATATAAGGTAAAACGGTAAAGCCTTTTTTAATAAGAAATTCTGCTGCTTTTAAAGTTCCAATAGGATCTGGTAGTAAATACTTAGGATCAGAAATAACTTCTAATTTAACAAAAAAATTATCTTCTTGACCAATTTGGCATGCTAACTCATGACCTAAGAAAGCCATTCTTATAGCTTCTTCAGCTGTTTGAGATCCAGCTGTGTTTGGTAATAACCAAAGTTTGTCCCAATCCAACTTATTCAAAAAATTTATGTTATCATTCTTTAAATTTGTTGGTAATCTTCTAATTGCTACAGTTACAATTTCACATTCACTATTTTGTATACTGCTAATTGCATCGTTAGTAGTTTTGTATTTTCCAGTTCCTAACATTAAACGAGAGTTAAAAAATTTATCACCAATCTTTAATTGATCTAAATTATTTTGCATAAATCTATATTTATTATAATTTATTTAAAATTACTCCCCAGGTAGGACTTGAACCTACGACCAATCGGTTAACAGCCGATTGCTCTACCACTGAGCTACTGAGGATATATTAACTAGCTTTATAATATCACAGCTTTTCTCTAATTACAAATAATTTTATTAAAATATTTTTAATAAAATTATGATTGTTTATTGAATACTAAGAACCTTAATACATTAGAATCCATTTTTAAAATTTTAGAAAAATTATCAATGTATTTTGGCATACTCGAGAAATTCAATTGAATGTAATTACCTTTCATTTTGTTATCAATAGGATAAGCCAAATTATGTTTCCCACGAGAAATAACAGAAATATCACATACACTAAATTTTCTTAAATTTTTTGCGTAATTAAATACCCATGTTTTTAACTCACTATCATTGAATTCTTCAGTTAAAAGAATCATTATTTCATATTTTCTTAACAATGACATATTATTTTAATTTCATCAATTTTAACTCTATACTACTTTGAAATGGAAATTAATGTCAATTATATTTTTAATAAAATTTATATTATAGAAAATTGACTATATTAATTGATTTTTAAAAGTTTAATAAATAGCCAAAATATGTTCATTTTTTAGTAAAATGGTATAGTATAAGATAATTGATATAAAAAAATTTATTGGAGAAATTTCATGGATTGGAATGAAATTCAAAACTTTTCATCAAATATAGTTTTTGGAATTTTATTATTTGCAATGATAATGTATTGGGTTAACTTGTCATTGTTCAGTAATTCTTCTTTATTATCAAAAATTGGTCGATTTAGTGCAATAGGTGCTAACGTCATTTTATTTTTTATTCTTTGTTCTCGTTGGATAGTAGCAGGATATTTTCCATTAAGTAATTTATACGAATCGTTACTTTTCTTAACATGGATGTTATTGACAGTTTACTTGTATATTGAGACAAAAACGAAAAGTAAGTTAATCGGATCAGTTTTAATTCCAGTTACATTATTAATTAGTGGTTTTGCGAATTTAACTCTTTCTCCTGAAATGCAAAAATCAAGTCCACTAGTTCCAGCACTACAATCAAATTGGTTAATGATGCATGTAAGTATGATGTTATTAAGCTATGGTACTTTAATAATGGGTTCATTATTATGTATTTTATTCTTAGTAATATCTAAATACGAAGATGTTGATTTAAAAATTATGGATAATTCATCAATGCCACTTTATAATATCATGTTAGATTATTATGAAGCGAAATTATTATCTCCATCTACTGAGATTTCTGAACTAGGAAAACTTAAATTACTACAAAGTATAGATAACTGGAGTTATAGAATTATTGGTTTAGGATTCCCATTTTTAACCATTGGTATCATTTCTGGTGGTGTTTGGGCAAATGAAGCTTGGGGTTCATATTGGAGTTGGGATCCTAAAGAAACATGGGCATTAATTACTTGGATAGTATTTGCTACTTATTTACACGCTCGTATCACAAAAGGTTGGGAAGGTAAAAAAACAGCTTTACTAGGTAGTTTAGGATTCTTTGTTATTTGGATTTGTTATTTAGGAGTTAATTTCTTAGGTAAAGGTTTACATAGTTATGGATGGATATCATAATAAAAACTAAAGGAACATAAAAATTCCTTTAGTTTTTACTTTATAAATTAATTTTATTTTTTTTTAATTAACTTTTTTTTCTGAAGAATCTAGCTGCTCGACCTGCCATAGAAGGTTTAGGCTCATCTTGTCCTAATCCTAAATTAGGATCTACAGGGCTAGAGCTTGGTGAGTCTGAAACAACTTTATCATCTGTTGTACCAGAATTATTTTCTGATACGTTAGCCGATACTAATTGATTTGTATTATCTTGTGATTCATCTAATAAATTAGGATCAACATCGCTAAAATCAATTTCAACTTCTAACTCATTTGTATAAGTCATTAAAGTACCTTCTACTTTTTTTCGTCGAACAATAATTTTCGTATTAGGATATAAAGTTTTTGATAAACACTGTTCTGCTAGAGTATCTTCTAGATATTTCATAATAGCACGACGTAAAGGACGAGCACCATAAATTGGATCATAACCTTCATCCGTTAAGAATGCTTGAACAGATAATTCAACAATTAAATTGATACCTTTTTCTTTTAATCGATTTTGAACTTGTTTGATCATTAATTCACAAATTTCCCAAATATCAATTCGTGTTAAATGATTAAAAACAATAATTTCATCAATACGGTTTAAAAACTCTGGTCGGAAGAAGTTCTTTAATTCATCATTTACTAATTTAGTAACTCGTTCAAAAATCTCCGGATCTTTGATTGGTTCTGGCGTAGGTTCCCAGCCAATTACTGCATCAGGTGTTATCTTAAATCCTTTTTCTCCATCATCTGATTTTGGTTTAATACCACTTTCACGCTCAATGATTTTTGCACCTAAATTCGTAGTCATAATAATTAAGGTGTTTGTAAAATCAACTACTCGACCTTTTGAATCTGATAATCGACCATCATCTAGAATTTGTAATAATAAATTAAAAACATCAGGATGCGCTTTTTCAACCTCATCGAATAATACAACTGAATATGGTTTTGAACGAACTGCTTCAGTTAATTGACCACCTTCGTTATAACCTACATATCCTGGTGGTGAACCAATTAATTTAGCAACAGTATGTTTCTCCATGTATTCTGACATGTCAAGACGAATCATACTGTCTTCACTTCCGAACATGTAATCAGATAAAGTTTTTGTTAATTCGGTTTTGCCAACACCAGTTGGGCCTGCAAAAATGAAACTTGCAATTGGACGATTTGGGTTTCTTAAACCTACTCGAGCCCGGCGAATTGCTTTTGAAACAGATACAACAGCATGTTTTTGTCCAATAATACGTTCATGCAATGTATCTTCCATTTTTAATAAACGAGCAGATTCAGAACCTGTAATTTTCGCAACAGGAATACCGGTCCAATTTGAAACCACATCTGCAACATCATTTTCAGTAACCATATCAACATCTCTTCGACTAAAACCACGAGCTTCACTCGTTAAAGCTGATTGTTTCATAATACGAATATGTGTTCGAACTTCCATTTCATGGTCTAGCAATTGCTTAGCAGCTTCGAAATCATGTTCTTTAATACAATCTTCTTTGTCTTTTATCGTTTCTTGTAATTCATGCATTAAGCTTCTTAGACCTAATGGTAAACGTCTATTTTCTAAACGAACCCTTGCACCTGCTTCATCTAATACATCAATTGCTTTATCTGGTAAATATCGATCAGCAACATATTTATCTGAAAGAAGTGCAGCTTGTTCTAAAGCTTTATCATGATAACTTAAAGTATGATGTTGTTCAAATTTTGAGCGTAAACCTCTTAAAATTTCGATCGTTGTACCTACACTAGGTTCTTCAACATGAACTGGTTGGAAACGTCTTTCTAATGCTGGATCACGTTCAATATATTTTCTATATTCATCATTTGTAGTAGCACCAATACAACGGAATTTTCCACGAGCTAAAGCAGGTTTTAAGATATTTGCTGCATCAACAGCACCTTCCGCAGCTCCGGCACCTACTAATGTATGGATCTCATCAATTACAATGATAACAGCAGAATCATTTTGCGCTTCTTCAACAATTCGTTTTAATCTTTCTTCGAATTCACCACGGTATTTTGTACCTGCTAAAATTGAACCAAGATCTAAAGCCATGATAAGACTACCATCTAAGAAATCTGGAACTTTCTCAGTCAAAATTAACTGAGCTAAACCTTCTGCTACAGCTGTTTTACCAACACCAGGTTCACCAATTAAAACTGGATTATTTTTTGTACGTCGAGCTAAAACTGCAATAACATCATCAATCTCTTTCTCACGTCCAATTACTGGATCTAGATTTCCGTCAATGGCTTCTTTTGTTATATTTTCAGCGTACTCATCTAAAGTTGGAGTAGGACTACCTTTTTTCTCACGCTCTAATAAGAATTTTTCAGCCTGCGTTAGAGGACGTAAAATCTCCTCTTGAGTTTCTTCAATATAAGTTAATATTAAATTTCTTAATTTATGAATATCAACATTCAACTTATCTAACGTTCTCATTGCAACCCCATCAGATTCTGCAATCAGAGCTAAAAGAATATGTTCAGTACCTACGAAGTTTTGGCCTAGATCTTTTCCTTCATGAACTGCCATTTCTAGAACACGTTTTGCTCTAGGAGTAAATGGAATTTCTGATGCTACAAATCCAGTACCTCTACCAATGTATAACTCGATTTCTTTCCGAGCTTTTTTTAATGTAACTTTTAATTTTTTTAAGGCTCTTGCACCGATACCATGTCTTTGGCCGATAACACCTAATAAAAGTTGTTCTGTACCTACAAAATTATGGCCCATTCTTCTGGCTTCCTCTTGTGATAGCATGATAACTTTTATTGCGCCTTCTGTAAATTTTTCAAACATAAATTTATTATTTAAATTTGAGAAGTTTCGATTCTATTCACTTTTACTAATATTATACATTAATTGTGATTTAAATTTGTATAGCAAAAGGATTAGTCAATATACTATACTAATGTAGAGATAGTGAAGACAAATGTATGGCGGTATGGCCAAGTGGTAAGGCAGTGGATTGCAAATCCTCTATCCCCAGTTCGAATCTGGGTGCCGCCTTATATTTTGAAACTATAATATTGTTTTTAAACATATATAATATTATCATATATGTTGATAAGTAAAAAAAATAATCTTAAGGGAATGTGGTGAAATTGGTAGACACGACAGACTTAAAATCTGTTGCTTAGTGATAGGCGTGAGGGTTCAAGTCCCTCCGTTCCCATTATTTTAATTTCAGTTAGATACTAATAATCTAATATTTTTTTTTAATTTTCATTCTAATACTTAATTGTAAATAATAAATAATAGGTTTATCCTAAGTAAAAAATTACTTAGGATAAACAGATACGATAAAAAACTCCAGAAGGTAAATCAGCTTCTGATAATAAATCAAAAATCGGCACCTCTGAATCATAATAAATTTCTAGAATTCGTTTGTGAACTCGAATCTCAAAATGTTCTCTTGAATCTTTATCTACGTGCGGTGAACGCAAAACACAATAAATACGTTTTTTAGTCGGTAATGTAATAACTCCGATTGAACTTAATGAAATATTTTGTAAAAGATCTACAATCTTTTGACATGATGATACTAAAAGTTCATGATTAAAAGATTCTAATCTTACACGAATTTTTGAATTCGTTTTTTCCATAAAAATTTTTAATTATTTAACAATTTTAGAAACTACACCTGCTCCAATAGTACGACCACCTTCACGAATAGCGAATCGCATACCTGCTTCAATAGCTACAGGGTAAATTAATTCAGCCGTCATTTTAATACGGTCACCTGGCATTACCATTTCAACAATTGTACCATCATCTGCTGTAAATTGCGTAATAGCACCAGTTACATCAGTTGTTCTAACGTAGAATTGTGGTCTATAACCTGTAAAGAATGGAGTGTGACGACCACCTTCATCTTTTGTTAAAACATAAACTTCTGATTCAAAACTTGTGTGTGGTGTAATAGTACCTGGTTGAGCTAATACCATACCACGTTCAATATCTTCACGTGTAACACCACGTAATAAAATACCAACGTTGTCACCGGCAAAACCTTCTTCTAAAGTTTTTTGGAACATTTCAATACCAGTAACTGTTGTTGAAGTTGTATCAGTAATACCAACAATTTCAACAGTATCACCTACTTTAACAACACCACGCTCAATACGACCTGTAGCAACTGTACCACGACCAGTAATTGAGAATACATCCTCAATTGCCATTAAGAATGTTTTTTCTGTATCACGTTCCGGTGTTGGAATGTAATCATCTACTGCATCCATTAATGCATAAATTTTATCAACCCATTCGTTATCACCACGTTTTATATCAGGGTTTGAAGTAATTGCTTCAACTGCTTGTAATGCTGATCCAGCACAGATTGGAATATCATCACCTGGGAAATCATAAGCAGAAAGTAATTCACGAACTTCTAATTCTACTAATTCTAATAATTCAGCATCATCAACTTGATCTTCTTTGTTTAAGAAAACAACAATGTTTGGAACACCAACTTGTTTTGATAATAAAATGTGCTCACGCGTTTGAGGCATTGGGCCATCTGCTGCTGAAACTACTAAAATCGCACCATCCATTTGTGCTGCACCTGTAATCATGTTTTTAACATAATCCGCGTGACCTGGACAGTCTACGTGTGCATAATGACGATTTTCTGTTTCATATTCTACGTGTGCTGTATTAATTGTAATACCACGTGCTCTTTCTTCTGGCGCACCATCAATATCTGCATAAGCTTTAACTTCAGCATTACCTTCTAATGCTAACGTTGCTGTAATTGCTGCAGTTAAAGTTGTTTTACCGTGATCTACGTGACCAATAGTACCAATGTTAACATGTGGTTTTGTACGTTCAAATTTTTCACGTGCCATTATAAATTCCTTTGGGTTTTAAAAAAATTATATTTTGTTTAAGCTTTTAGCGAGAGCTATTCTAAATGTAGAATTAATATCTAAAATGGGCAAAAGCTTTGTTTGCCTCTGCCATTTTATGAGTTTCTTCTTTCTTTTTAATAGTATTACCGATATCGTTCGCTGTGTCAATAATTTCGTTAGCTAATTTAATTGCCATACTTCTTCCTACACGTTGGCCAGCGTAACCAATAATCCATCGTAAAGATAAATTTGTTGCTCGGAAACCACTTACTTCTACTGGAACTTGGTATGTAGACCCACCTACTCGACGAGCTTTAACTTCAACTATTGGACTTGAATTTCGAATTGCTTTTTCAAAAATAGTTAATGGATCTTCGTTTGTTTTCTGTTTAATGATATCAAAAGCATCGTAAACAATTTTTTTAGCGATAGTTTTTTTACCTGATTTTAATATTCTTGAAATTAATAGGCTAACCAAATAACTATTATAAATAGCATCTGGTTGCGGTAAACGTTTTTTTGAAATATTTCGACGAGACATAATATAATTATTTTGACCTAATTAAGATTTAGATTATTAATATAATGTTTTCTATTTATTAGTTAGCTTTTGGTTTTTTTACACCGTATTTTGAACGGCCTTGTGTTCTATCTTTTACACCACCAGTATCTAGCGCTCCTCGAACGATGTGATAACGAACACCAGGTAAATCTTTAACTCGACCACCGCGAATTAAAACAACTGAATGCTCTTGTAAATTGTGACCAATCCCTGGTATATAAGCTGTAACTTCAAAGCCTGATGTTAATCTAACCCGAGCTACTTTTCGGATTGCAGAATTTGGTTTTTTTGGTGTTGTTGTATAAACTCGCGTACAAACACCACGTCGTTGAGGACAGTTAACAAGTGCAGGAGATTTTGTTTTTTTCTTGATTTGTATACGTCTTGAACGGACTAATTGTTGAATTGTTGGCATAAAATCTTAAGATTATTTTTAAGTAAATTTAAAATTATTAGTTAGTGCTATCTAATCGATATTTTTTCATGAATTTTTCAACTCGACCTTCACTATCAACCATAACTTGTGAATTCGTATAAAAAGCATGATTGGCCAACCATATATCAACTTGTAATTCACGTTTTGTTGAACCGATTAAACAAAGCGGTTTTCCATCACACAAAACTGGTGTGTTTTCAAACCACTCAGGATGTATATTAGATTTTGGCATATGAATATAATAAAATAATTAACGTTTTGAGTATTGTGGAGCTTTTCTCGCTTTTCGTAAACCATATTTTTTTCGTTCTTTAATACGTGAATCACGAGTTAAAAAACCAAATGGTTTTAAAATTGATCGATTTTCTTTATCGATTTCGCATAATCTTCGAGCAACTCCTAATTGAATTGCTTCTGCTTGACCTGTAAGACCACCACCATTAACAATCGCAACAATATCAAATTGTTTTTCTAAGTTTAATGTTTCTAATGGTGACAAAACAGTATTTAGGTAACTGTCATTATATTGTAAATAAACATCACCTGGTTTTTTATTGATAGTAATATTACCTTCTCCTGGAATAAGAAAAACTCTTGCAACTGCTTGTTTTCTTCTACCAAGTCCAAGGTTATTCTTTTGAAAATTTAATTCCATTTTCGAATTCATTAATTTTTAATATTTATAAGTATAGTATTAATTAAAAGTTTTCTTTTGCACCTATATCACTAATTTACTTCAGCAAACTCAACATTAAACTGAGGATTTGAGTGAAAATTCGAAATATCAATTTCGATCGGATTTTGAGCTTGATGTTTATGATCTTGCTCGTTATAAATGTATAATCGGCGCATTAATCTTTTTTTCTCTGTCTCTGATAACATACCTTTTACAGCACGTTCAATAGTAAATTTTGGAAGACAGTCTGCGACATTTTTAATTTTTAAAGAATGACCAGGGCGACCTGGATTATTCACAATATAGTGTTTGCTATCTTGATTTATAATGATTGAATTAGCATTTGTTAAAATTATATAATCGCCGATATCAACCGATGGATGGTAATTTGGTTTTACTTTCCCTTTTAATAAGGCAGCGATAATTGTTGCAAGTCGACCTAATTTTTGTCCTTTGCAATCAATAATAAACCAATTACGATTTTTGTAATCTTTATTTGGTAAGAATGTTTTATTTAATGAAGTCATAATTTTTTTGAAAATAAATAACTAAAAAGTCACAAATAAGAGTGAAGCTTATTTTAGTATAATCCCTAATTTATTTTTTAATGTAGAAAAAACTTCATCAGCAGATTTACGACCAAAATTCTTTAACTCTTGTAGTTTTTCCGGAGAGTACTGTAATAAGTCACCTACAGTATTTATTTGTGCTTTTTTTAGACAATTGTAAGCCCGAACAGACAATTGTAGTTCTTCAATGGCAATATTAGTATAAGGTTCAATACTGATTGATTCAGTTTTTTCCTCTAATTGATTATTCTCATTGATATTTTTATTATTAATCAATAATGTAAATAGATCAATAATAATCTTACTTGCAGATTCAAGAGCTTCATTTGGTGATATACTGCCATTAGTCCAGATATCTATAAATAGTCGTTCACTAATATTATTAGCAGTATCATAAACATTTTCTATTTTAAAATCTACCTTTTGAACCGGCATAAAAATGGTATCAAGTTGTAAATAGTTATCATCTTCATCTGAAAAAGTTTGTGATGCTAATTTATAACCAGTTCCATATTCAAATTTAAATTCGATTTCAAGAATATTTGAAGTCGAAATTGTTGCAATATAGTGACTTGGATTTACAATCTCTAATGTAGAAGGTAATTGAATTAAATCCGCCGTTATTACACTTGGACCTTGAATTTTTAATCGACCAAATTGATTGTTTTGTATTTTACTTTTTAAAACAATTCCTTTTAAATTTAATAAAATTTCTAAAATATCCTCTCGAACCCCGGGAATCGTTGAAAATTCATGAGTTATGCCGCCAATTCGAACTGCTGAAATTGCTACACCACCTAAGTCTCCTAAAAGTACCCGTCTTAATTGGTTTCCAATTGTTATGCCTTGTCCTGGTCGTAATGAATTAATTACAAATTGACCATAACAAGCCCCAGATTGAATTTTTTCGGATTTAAGACATTTTATAGAAATATCATTCATAATTTAATTTATTAGAAATTAGAAGTTCTAAACTCGACGTCTTTTTGGAGGTCGACACCCATTATGTGGTACTGATGTAATATCCTGAATTGAAATGATATCAAATCCAGCACCTTCAATAGCTCTAATCGCTGTCTCTCGTCCTGATCCTTGACCTTTTACTAAAATTTCAACATTTTTCATACCATTACTTAAGGCTTCTAATGCTGCTTTTTCAGCCGCTGTCTGAGCTGCGAAAGGTGTACTTTTTCGTGCTCCTTTGAATCCTGAACTTCCAGCTGAAGCCCAAGAAACTGTATCACCTGTTAAGTTTGTAATTGTTACAATTGTATTATTAAATGTTGATTGAATATGAACAACACCACTTGCAAAGCTATTTTTATCTTTTTTACTACTTGATTTTTTACTTGTTTGTGCCATATAAAAAATTTAAATAAAATTATTTTTTACCACCACTAACGGTTTTTTTCGATCCTCGTCTTGAACGAGCGTTAGTACGCGTTCGTTGACCACGAACTGGTAAATTATTTCTATGTCTTTTACCTCTATGGCAATTGATTTCGTTTAATCGTTTAATATTTAAACCATTAAACCTTCTTAAATCACCTTCTAGTTTTAAATCACTATTTTCTAAAGCTTGACGTAACGCAACTGTTTCTTCCGTACTTAAATCATTGGTTCTTGTTTCCGGACTAATATTAGCAATTTCAACTACTTTTTTTGCAGTTGTAAGACCAATCCCATGAATATACGTAAGAGCATATGCAATTCGTTTATTTCTTGGTAAATCAACACCAATTAATCTGACCATTTTTATACTCCTTTAAAATATTTATCCCTGACGTTGTTTATGCTTAGGATTAGAACAAATTACCATAACTTTTCCATGTCGTTTTATTACTCGACAGTTATTACACATTTTTTTTACTGAAGGACGAACTTTCATTTTTAATTTTTAATTTTTTTTATTGATACATATTACTATATATATTCGAATAGTAAATATTCTTTACTTCACGAACTAAATCTAATACTACACCTGCAAGAATTAATAATGATGTTGTACTTAAACCATTTAAACTCGTAATACTTAAAGTTGATTCTATAAAGTTTGGAACTGTTGCTAGTGTCGCAAGCATTGTTGCTCCAACTAGAGTTATTCGTTTCATTACTTGTTTTAAATAGAATGTTGTCTGAACACCTGGTCGTATTCCAGGTATTGTGACAGCCATTTTTTGTAATTGGTCAGAAATATCTTTCGGATTCAACACAATTGTTGAATAAAACGAGCTAAATAGTAAGATTAATGCAAAATACCCAATCCAATATGTAAAACCTAAAGCTTTGAAATTGATTGGGAGGTCAATTTTTGGCAATAACCCTAATTGACTTATATAATTTGGAACCACCAAAATTGCAGTAGTTAAAATAATTGGCATTACACCAGCTTGATTAAACCTTAAAGGAATATAATTATCACTTGTAGTAGAATCTTGAGAAGATGATTGTGTTAATTGTTTAGACGAAATCAGTGGAATAATTCTGACTCCCTCCTGTAGAAAAACAATGCCATATAACGAAGCAAAAATTAATAAAACGATTCCAATTTCTGAAAAAATTGTTAAATTTTCACTATTTTCTGTTATGATCTTCTTACTTAAATTTGGCAAACTCGAAATAATATTTGTGTAAATAAGTAATGAAGCACCATTTCCTAGACCATAATCAGTTATCAATTCACTTAACCATAAGACAATCATTGCACCAGTAGTTAGCCAAACAACAATTTCAAATGCTAAAGTATAACTCCAGTCAAATAAAACTTGTTTTAAATAAAGTGCTAAAGTCACACTTTGAATAATGGCCCATACTAATGTAATAAATCGAGTTAAACGATTAATTGATCTACGACCTTCAAGATCACCATCTTTTTGTAATTTCGCAAGTTTAGGTGAAAATCCTAATATTAATTGAACTAGAATGGATGCATTAATATATGGAAATATGTTTAGGGTAAACAAACCAATTACAAATGTATCATCACCAGAAAATGTACTTACTAAATTTCTAGTGACAGAATGACTTTGAAGATAGAATGCTAAATCACTATGATTAATTCCCGGAACAGGTAAAAATGTTCCTACTCGAATACATAGCAATACACCAAAGGTTACTAATAAACGCTTTAGTATAATATTTCTAATTTCTGTATTAATTTTCACACTTAGATTGTTAATTCAAATTTCGTTTTTTTTCAACTTGAGATTTTGTAGTTAAGTTTTCTAAGGCACAAATTGAAGCACGAGCGTTATTTAATAAGTTATTTGAACCTAATTGTTTTGCAATAACGTTTTTAACTCCTGCTACCTCTAATACAATACGAACTGCACCACCAGCAATAACACCAGAACCTTCAATTGAAGGACGCATAATAACTTTACACGCTCCAAAATCTCCAACAACTTTATGCGGAATACTTAAAGATTTTGTAATTGGAAGTGAAATAAGATTTTTTTGGCCGTCAGTTTTTGCTTTTTTAAATGCATTAACTACATCATCTGCTTTAGCAACACCAACACCAACTTTTCCATTTTCATCACCAACAACTACAATTGCTCTAAAACTTAATTTCTTACCACCTTTAGTTACCTTAGATACTCGACTAATTTTAATTAATCTTTCAACTAATTTAGGCTCTTGGTTATTGAAATTACGTCGAGAATTCTTTTTTTTATTTATTTTTTTTAAATCGCTACTCATAGAAGATATTTGACTTGTCTATTTATTTACAAATTTGAATTTAAAATTGTAGCCCACCAGCTCTTGCTCCATCAGCTAATGCTTTTACTCGCCCGTGATATAAATAGGGACCTCGATCAAAAACAATTTTTGTAATATTTTTCTTCAAACTTAATTCAGCTAATCGCTCACCCATTAATCTTGAAGCATCACAAGTTCGTCCAGTTGAAACAGCAAGTTTAATTGATCGATCTAATGTAGAACAAGATACTAAAGTTTTTGAATTAGTATCATCAATAATCTGTGCATAAATATTTTCATTGGAACGATAAACTGATAATCTTGGGCGTTCTGTTGTTCCTTTTATGCGACCCCGTAAAGATTCGCGTCTTAATTTTTTATATTTATTAGGTTTTAACTTCTTATTTTTATTTTTCAACTTTAATAAAGTTCGTTGTGAAAATTTCATAATTATAATTTTTAAATTTTTAAACCTATAATAACTTTATAGTTTTCAATAATATATTTATAAATCTTTCTGCAATTTTATAGTTTAATTTATTTTGCTGATTTACCAGCTTTGCGAATGATTTGCTCATCTTTATATAAAATACCTTTTCCTTTGTAAGGTTCAGGTCGTCGCCAAGCTCGAATTTTTGAAGCAAATAGCCCTAATAATTCTTTATCACAAGATTTTAAATTTATAGTCGTATTTTGAACAACTTCAACTGAAACATCTTTAGGAATTTCCATCTGAACTTGATGACTATAACCTAAATTTAAAACTATATTATTTCCTTGGACTGCTGCTCGATAACCTACACCTTTTAGTACTAAAGTTATATCAAACTGTTTTGAAACACCAATTACCATATTGTTAATTAATGTTCTATATAAACCGTGTAATGCTTTAAGAGCACGTGTTTGTTCAGTTAATTCAACCGTTAACGTACCATCATTTTGAATAACGTTAATAACATCAGGAATAGTTGTTTGTAACGTTCCAAATTTACCTTTTACTGTAACTTCTGAATTATTACAATTAACGTCAACATTTTCTGGTATAGTAATTGGTAATTTTCCTATACGTGACATTTTTTAAGCTCCTTATATTTTACCAAACATAACATAAAACTTCACCACCAATACCAAGTTCTTTAGCTTTTATATTTGTCATTATTCCACGTGATGTTGAAACAATTGCAATTCCTAAATTATCTAAAACTTTTGGTAATTTTTTTGAACTCGAATAAACTCTTAGTCCAGGTTTACTTACTCGCTCAATTTTACAAATTACAGGTTTTCGAGCTTTTCCAGTATATTTTAATGATATTAATAAATACTTTCTTTTATTCTCTTCGTAACTTTCAAAATCTTCAATATAGCCCTCTTCTTTTAAAATTGTCGCGATTGCTAAAGACATGTTAGTAGCTGGAATTTGAACAATTTGATGCTTTACCATATTAGCATTTCGAATTCGTGTTAACATATCTGAAATCGTGTCGTTTACCACAATTATCTCCTTATCAAATATATTTTATTGTTTATTCTTGTGACCAACGTTTTCGTTTTAAGTGTCGTTTTTTATCCCACGATCTATTAAGATCAGAGAATGAATCGTATTTACTGTAATAACCTGAATCATTTAAAGGAAATCTTAAAAATTTAAATAAAATCATTCCATTTAAAATTTTATCGATAGATTTTGATCGATATTTAGGAGAACTATCTTCTATTACAATATTAATTGTAAAACCTTGAGTTTGGTCTACTTCATCGTATTCAATTTCTGGGAAAATTAATTGTTCTTTTAAACCTAAAGTATAATTTCCAGCTTTATCAAAACTTCTTAAAGATAAACCACGGAAATCACGAATTTGAGCAAACGTGAAGAATAATAATTTTGTTAAGAAGTTATACATTTTTTCACCTCTTAAAGTTACGCTCAAACCTAATTCCATATCTTCTCGAATCTTAAAACCAGCGATTGCTTTTTTAGATTTTGTAATCATTGGTTTTTGCCCAGTAATTTTCTCAAATTCTTCAATATTTTTTTTTAAAACATTAGTATTTTGAGCTGCTAATCCAAGTCCGCGATTTATTATAATTTTTTTTAATTTTGGAACAGTATGAGGATTGCTAAATAATTTTGGACTATTTTTTATTAAAATTGGCTTAATACCTTGTTCATACTCTTTTTTGATATCGCCAAGTAAATTATGAATATCAGCAATTTCTTCTAATGAATGTTGATTTAGCATATTAAGATACTTCTTTTAAATTTAGTTTTACATTTGAATGATGAATTGGAGCTTCAAATTGTTTTATATCACCAATTTCATTATCAGTATTTGGTTTCACATGTTTAAACTTAAAATTAATTCCTTTTACTACTATCTTTCCAGTTTTTCGATTAATTTTAATAACTTCACCACTCTCATTTTTATGAAAACCGGAAATAACTGTTACAGTATCTCCAATTTTAACATGTAATTTTTGTTTTTTTGGCATCTATAAAACCTCCGGAGCTAATGATACAATTTTCGAATAATTTTTATCACGAATTTCTCTAGCAACAGGTCCAAATACACGAGTACCACGAGGATTATTATCCATATTTACCACTACAGCTGCATTATCATCAAATCTAATATACATTCCATCTTGTCGACGAATACTTTTCTTAGTTCTTACAATAACCGCTCTAACGATATCTGAACGTTTCACGGGCATATTAGGTAAAGCTTCTTTAACTACAGCAATAATTGTGTCACCAATACTTGCATATTTTTTATTTCCACCTAATACGCGAATACACATAACTTTTTTAGCGCCGGTGTTATCGGCTACTGTTAACATTGTTTGAGGATAAATCATAAAAATATCATTTAACTTATTAACGACGATTTTGAAAGGACTTTTATTAACTTCCAGCGTTTTCTTTTACTTAATGGACGACATTCTTCTACTAAAACTTGATCACCAATCTTACATTCTTCTAATTCGTCATGAGCTATATATTTTTTAGTTTTAACTAACGTTTTAGAATAGATTGGATGCGGGTATCGATTTTCGATTTTCACCACTATCGTCTTTTGCATCTTATTACTAATTACAATACCAATTTTTTGTTTTACTGCCATTTAAAACTCCTTAATTTGTAGTTAAATTTTCATTTTTAATCTTAAGTTACTTGTAATCTTAATGTTAAAAGAGTTTTTAGTTGAGCCAAACGACGTTTCGCATTTTTTATTTCATGTGACTTAAAACTTTGACGAGTAGCTTTTTTAAAACGAAGATTAAATAATTGATTTTCAGTTTCAATAATTGCTTCAGAGATTTCTGGATTTGAAAGTGAAATAATATCAGTAAACGTAGGTAGACTCATATTTTTTTAATTAATATTATCTTTAATAATAAATTTTGTTTTAATTGGTAATTTATAAGCTGCTAGGTTTAATGCAGCTCGAGCAACTTCCTCAGGAACTGAACCAATTTCAAAAATAATTGTTCCTGGTTTTACAACAGCTACCCAATAATCTACTGCACCTTTACCAGAACCCATTCTTGATTCTGCAGCTCTAGCAGTAACAGTTTTGTCAGGGAAAATTCGAATCCATAAAGAGGCGCCACGTTTTGTGTATCGAGTAATTGTTCGACGAGCTGCCTCAATTTGACGCGATGTGATCCAAGTTGGCTCTAAGGCTTTTAGCCCATAATTACCAAAGCAAATTTCATTTCCACGGGTTTTATTACCTCGCATACGTCCGCGATGATATTTTCTATATTTTGTTCTTTTTGGACTTAACATAACAAATTAATTTAACATTAATAAAATATAAACTTTTGAGTTAGGAAAAATATCTTTAATTATTTAGATAAAATTTCACTTCTAAATAACCAAACTTTGATTCCTAAAACACCATAAATTGTATTAGCTTCTGTTGTTGCGTAATCAATATCAGCACGTAATGTTTGTAGAGGAACTCGGCCTTCTCGAATCCATTCACTTCGTGCAATTTCTGCACCATTTAAACGTCCAGAAACTTGAATTTTAATTCCATTAACATTTTGTTTCTGAGCTCTTTGTAACGCATCTCTAATTGCTCGTCTAAAAGCAACACGTTTTTCTAATTGTTCTGCAACTCGATCACCAAGAAGTTTTGCATTTAAATCAACTTTTTCTACTTCAAAAACATTAATTGTTAATTGGCGATCTGTAGGTAATAATTTTTTAACATTTGTTAGTAAAGTTTCAAGGCCAGTACCCATATCACCTACTAAAATACCTGGTTTTCCAGTTTCGATATTTAACTGGATTTGATCATTTAATCCATTTCGATGAATTCGAACATTTGAAATGCTATTTTCTTTAGAAATACTATCAATATAAGTTCGAATTTTATCATCCTCTTCTAAAATATTTGCATATTGATTGAAATTAGCGTACCACGTAGACTTATGCTCTTGTGTAATACCTAATCTAAATCCTAAAGGATGTGTCTTTTGACCCATAAAATTAATCCTTTTAATTTAAACTCAAAATTTATTATTTTTTTTAATTGATTGCTTTTACAACTACTGTAATATGGCAAGTCGGTTTTAATATTTTATATGCTCGTCCTTGAGCACGTGGTCTAATTCTTTTTAATTTTGGTCCTTCGTCAGCAAAAATTTCATCAATGATTAATTTTTTTTTATCTAAACCATAATTATGCTTTGCATTAGCTGCTGCTGAATGAACAACTTGCCAAATAGGCCCACTCGCATCGTAAGGTAAAAATTCTAAAATCATTAATGCTTCTTGATATGAACGACCTCGAATTTGATCTAAAACTCGTCGTACTTTATGGGGAGACATACGAATATATTTAGCCACTGCTTTGACTGATTGAGTGTTTGACATAAATAATTATTTGTAATATGTGATATTCAATACTAAGATTAAATTTTTAAACGCTTTAATTAAAAACTAATCTATATTTAACGATTAATTAAGAGGTTTTTAACTAAATTGCAACAAAAGAAAATAGAAAGATTATTAACGTTTGTAACCAAACTAAAGAATTACCATAATGATTCTTGTTTTTTAACTGGTACTCTAGTTTTATAAAAAAGTTTAATCGTTATATAACTAAATTGTTCCGAAATTTGAGAGTTGTTATTAAGAAACTTATTATTTTTCGATATTTCTTCAATATAAACTTCACGAATCCATATATCAAAAAAATTAATAGAAAAATTATTCTGTAATGAAATAATTGGCGAATATAAAATTGCTAATAAATTCTCTTGCTCAATTAAATTATCTTTTAACAAATATAAAATGTCATCAATTGCATAATAAATATATTTGTTTTGAAAACTGTTTAAAATAACTTTCGCAGTTGCAGATAATTTTTTTTCATATTTAATTTGAAATGTCTGAGATGTGATTTCGCTAGGATTTGGGTATTGAAGAGGTTTTCCTTCACTTCGAGTAATTGATTTACGTTTTTTTGTTACCGAAAATTCTTCATTACATCTACATCTATTATCATACAGAATTCGATTCATTTCTTAGTTTAGTTAACGTTTTGTTTTTTTATCAGCTTTAATATGAGATCTAAAATTTCTAGTTGATACAAACTCTCCTAACTTATGGCCTACATATTGGTCTGAAATAAAAACTGGTACATGTTGTTTACCGTTATATACTGCAATTGTACATCCGACCATGCTAGGTAAAATAGTTGATGAACGAGACCAAGTAGTAATTGTATCTTTCTTACCATCCTTATTTGCTTTATTAATTTTTTTTAATAAATGGTAAGCAATAAACGGACTTTTCTTTAATGATCTAGGCATCTTAAAAGTGTTTTTCTTTATTAATAAATTGTTTTATATTAAGGACGTCTACGTAAAATATATGCATCGCTTAATTTCTTTTTCTTTCTTGTTTTCATTCCTAAGGCTGGTTTTCCCCATGGAGTTAAAGGTCGACTTCTACCAATTGGTGCTCGTCCTTCACCACCACCGTGTGGGTGATCACATGGATTCATAACTGACCCTCTTACTGTTGGTCTCTTACCTAACCAACGAGTTCGACCAGCTTTTCCACTTTGAACTAAAAAGGCATCATTGTTACTAACTTCGCCAATTGTTGCAAAGCACTCTTTACGAATTAACCGAATCTCTTTTGACGGTAATCTTAAAGTAACGTAATCACCTTCTTTAGCTAAAATTTTTGCTGAAGTTCCACCTGCACGAACAATTTGTCCACCACGACTAGGTATTAATTCAATATTATGAATAGAAGTACCTAAAGGAATTTCTTCTAGTGGTAAACTGTTTCCAATATTTAATGGAGAACCAGATCCAGATAGAATAATATCACCAACATTTACATTTCTTGGATGTAGAATGTAACGTTTTTCACCATCTGTATAGTTTATTAACGCAATTCTAGCATTTCGATTCGGATCATACTCAATTGAAGCAACTTTTCCTTCAATTCCATATTTATTTCGTTTAAAATCAATCAATCGATAAAGTCTTTTATGACCTCCACCTCTATGTCGAATAGTGATAACTCCTCTATTGTTTCGACCTTTATTTCGATGATTTTTTCGAATTAAGCTTTTTTCTGGTTTAGTTTTTGTAATTTCACTAAACTCTGATAAAGCACGATTTCTTGTACCTGGTGTATATGATTTATAAAGACGGATACTCATAAACTGAATTATTATTTTTTTTTATTAACTATCTGTAAATAAGTTTATTACATCGCCTTCAGATAGAGTTACAACTGCTTTCTTATATTGGGGTTTCCAACCAATATACTTACCAACTCGTTTTTTCTTACGTGGAAGACGACATGTATTAACTTTTACAACTTTTACATCAAATAAATATTCAATAGCAGCTTTAATACTAAGTTTGTCTGAATAACGATCTACAACAAAACTATATTGATTATTTTCTAAAAGTCTTGTAGCTTTGTCAGTAATAATCGGGTATTTGATAATTTGTGCATTACTACGAGAGAAATCTGAAGAATTAGTCACAATAAATCTCCTTTATATAATTTATTGCCGATGGTGTTAAGATAATTTGTTTTGCCTTTAATAAACTAAGAGTATTCAAATTTGAAGCTGAAATTAGTTCAACATTTTTAAGATTTTGCGTTGATAATTTCAATGGCATTGTTTTGTTTGAAACAATTACTAAAACTTTTTGTTCTAAGTTCACTGAACAATCTTTACAAATTTGTAAAAAAGTTTTTGTTTTTGGCTCTGTAATTGCAGTTTCTAAGTTTTCAATAATTAAAATATTATTTTTTTTGTTGTATAACAAAGTTTGTAAAGCTAACTGACGTTCTTTTTTATTCAGTTTTAATGTTACTTTTTTAGGTTTTGGACCAAAAATAACACCACCACCTTTCCATAACGGTGAACGATTCGAACCAGCTCGCGCTCTACCAGTTCCTTTTTGACGCCAAGGTTTACGACCACCACCACTAACTTCACTTCTAGTTTTTGTTGAAACGGTACCTTGTTTTTTAGCATTAAAATGTCTTAAAACATCTTTATGTAATAAATAATTTCCCGATGCTTCTAAAACATTTAATTTTAATTCGTGGTTAGAATCTAATTGTTTTCCACTTGTATCTAGTGGAGTATATGTTATAAATTTTTGAACGGTCATACTTTTTTTAATATATTTTTTGTAATTTCAATTAGGTTATTCTGAAGGAGAAATACTTAATAAATTACCAGGTTTTCCTGGAACAGATCCTTTTATTACTAAAATATTTTCTTCCGGGTTTGTTTGAATAACTTTAAGTTTTTTGATTGTCGTAATTTTATTTCCTAATTGACCTGCCATTTTTTTACCTGGTAATACACGACCAGGAGTAGTACCCATACCAATAGATCCAGGTGCTCGGTGATTTTTAGAACCGTGAGTCATAGGACCTCGCGTAAAATTATGGCGTTTTTGCAGACCAGAAAAACCTTTACCAACACTTTTACCCCTAATATTTACAAGTTGGCCTGGTGTAAATGCATCAACGTTTAAAACTTGTCCAATTTCGAATTCATCAGTTTCATTTACTCTAAATTCTTTCAAATATTTTAATGGTTGAATATTTGATTTTTGTAAATGACCTAATTCTGGCTGAGTTAAAGTTTTACTTGAAACATTACCATAACCAATTTGAATTGAATCATACCCATGTTTTGATTGAGTTTTTACTTGTGTAACAACACAAGGTCCAACTTTTAATATTGTAACAGGAATAATATTGCCAGACTCATCAAATATTTGAGTCATACCAATTTTATTACCTAATAAACCTATAGCCACAATATTCCTCCAAAATTTATTTAATAATTTATTAACCTTTCTTTTAAGATGTTAATTTTTCTTAAGATAAACTAATTAAAACTAGTAGATCATTCTTATTAGTGTAAGAAAAATACTAATTTTTGTCTATATAGGTTATATAGACAATCTTATAAGTTATAAAATTTTTCTACGGAATTCTTAGTTCATTACTAATAAGGTAGAAAAGTTATAATTTAATTAGAAATATAAAATATAAAAAATTAATAAATTAAGATGGCAAAAGTTGTAGGAATTGATTTAGGTACGACAAACTCGGTGGTTGCTGCAATTGAAGGTGGACAACCAAGCGTAATTGTTAACGCTGAAGGTTTAAGAACAACACCTTCAATTGTTGCATATACAAAAAAACAAGAACTATTAGTAGGTCAAATAGCAAAACGTCAAGCTGTTATTAACCCAGAAAATACGTTTTTCTCAGTAAAACGTTTTATTGGATCGAAAGAGAATGAAATTTCAGAAGATTCAAAAAAATTACCTTATAAAGTAGGAAAGGACCAAAATGATAATATTAAAATTAAGTGTCCAGCATTAAATAAAGATTTTAGTCCAGAGGAAATTTCTGCTCAAGTTTTAAGAAAGTTAATTAATGACGCAACAAGTTATTTAGGTCAAGAAGTTACACAAGCTGTTATCACGGTACCTGCTTACTTTAATGATTCACAACGACAAGCAACAATGGATGCAGGAAAAATTGCTGGCGTTGAAGTTTTACGAATTATTAATGAACCGACAGCTGCTTCTTTAGCTTACGGTTTAGATAAAAAACAAAATGAGACTATTTTAGTTTTCGATTTAGGTGGTGGTACATTTGATGTTTCAATTTTAGAAGTTGGGGATGGTATCTTCGAAGTTTTATCAACTGCAGGTGATACAAATTTAGGTGGGGACGATTTTGATAATGTTTTAGTAAAATGGCTAATGGATGACTTCAAACAACAAGAAGGTATTGATTTAGCTGATGATATTCAAGCTTTACAACGTTTAACGGAAGCTGCTGAAAAAGCAAAAATTGAATTATCAACTGTTGAAAAAACAACAATTCATTTACCATTTATTACTGCAGATAAAACTGGACCTAAACATATTGAGAAAGAATTAACTCGAGAAATTTTTGAAAATTTATGTGAGAATTTAATCAGTCGTTGTCGTATACCAGTTGAAAAAGCTTTAAATGATGCTCGACTTGATAAATCAGATATTAATGAAGTTGTTTTAGTTGGTGGTTCAACACGTATTCCAGCAATTCAAAATTTAGTTGAATCATTAACAGGTAAAAAACCAAACCAATCTGTAAACCCGGATGAAGTAGTTGCAATTGGTGCAGCTATTCAAGCTGGTATTTTAGCAGGTGAAATTAAAGATATTCTTTTATTGGATGTAACACCATTATCATTAGGTGTTGAAACTTTAGGTGGAGTAATGACAAAAATTGTTGCTAGAAATACAACTATTCCAGTTAAAAAATCGGAAATGTTCTCTACAGCAGTAGATAATCAAACGAATGTTGAAATTCATATCTTACAAGGTGAAAGAGAATTAGTTGCTGGTAATAAGAGCTTAGGTAACTTTAGATTAGATGGAATTCCAGCAGCTGGTCGAGGTGTCCCACAAATTGAAGTTACATTTGAGATTGACGTAGATGGGATTTTATCCGTAAAAGCAAGAGAAAAAGAAACTGGTGTAGAGCAATCTGTTACAATTCAAGGTGCATCAAATTTAAATGAAGCAGAAGTTGAACAAATGCTATCAGAAGCAGAAAAATTTGCTACAGCTGATAAAGAAAAACGACAAAATATTGATTTAAAAAACCAAGCTGAAGCATTATGTTTTGAAGCTGAAAAAGAGCTTTCTCTTATTAAAGATAATATTCCAGAAGATAAACAAGAAAATATTACAAAACTTATTGCAGATATTCGTAATGAAATTCAAGCTGATAATATTGAAGGTATAAAATCACAAATTGAAGATTTAAAAATGGCTATGAAAGATATGATTGAAGCAAAATCAGTTAATACTGATCCAAATGCAGATCCAATGTCAAACTTAAATGATTTATAGTCTTTACATTGCAAAAACTCAAGTGAATATTATAATTCACTTGAGTTTTTACTATCATCTACGATAATACATTCAGTTGTTAATATCATACTAGCGATAGAAGTTGCGTTTTGCAATCCAGATCGAGTAACTTTAGCCGGATCTACTACACCTTCTTCGTACATATTACCAAATGTATTCTTAGCAGCATTATATCCAATTTCGAAATCTTGTTGCTGAACTTTTTCTATTATAACTGGTCCATTTATACCTGCATTTTCAGCAATTCGTCTTAGTGGTGCTAAAATAGCTCTCGAAATAATCATAGCTCCAATAAGTTCATCTTCTTTTAGATTATTTTTGGCCCATGAAACAAGGTTCTCTGATAGATGAGTTAAAGTAGCTCCACCACCTGGAACTATACCTTCTTCAACTGCTGCTCGAGTTGCATTAATCGCATCTTCTAAACGTAATTTTTTATCTTTCATTTCAGTTTCAGTTACAGCACCTACTCGGATAACTGCTATACCACCTGATAATTTAGCAATTCGATCCTGTAATTTTTCTTTTTCATACCCCGTTTCGGCAACATTAACTTGTTTTCGCAATTGCTCACAACGCATATTGATTTCATTTAATGTTTGACCGTCAGCAACAATAGTCGTTGAATCTTTATTAACTATAATTCGACGCGCTTGACCTAATAAATTTAATTGAATATTATCAAGGCTTAAACCAGCATCCTGTGTAATTACTGTTCCACCCGTTAAAATAGCTATATCTTCTAACATTTGTTTTCGTAATTCTCCAAAACCTGGCGCTCGAATTGCTACAGCATTAACAATCCCACGTAATTTATTTAGAATTAATGTTGCTAAAGCTTCTTTTTCCACATCTTCCGCAATAATTAAAAGTGGACGTTTTGTTTTTGTTATTTGTTCTAAGATTGGTAATAAATCTTGTTGAACTAAAGTAATTCGTTTATCAGTTAAAAGTATATATGGATTATCATAAGAAACTTCCATTTTTTCAGTATTAGTTATGAAATAAGGAGAAATAAAACCTTTTTCTAATTTCATACCTTCCGTGATTTCTAATTCCGTAACAATCCCTTTTCCTTCTTCTAACGAAATAACCCCTTCTTTACCTACCTTTTCTAATGCATCAGCAATTAAAGAACCAATTATTTCATCATTACCTGCTGATATGGAAGCAACTTGTTGAATTGATTGAAGATCTTCAACTGGTTGTGCAAATTCATTGATTTGAGTTACTAAATATTGGGCTGCTTTTTCCATACCTAGTTTAATTGAAATAGGATTTGCACCTGCTGCTACATTTTTTAATCCCTCTTTTACCATTGCATAAGCTAACACTGTTGCCGTTGTTGTACCATCACCTGCAACATCGTTTGTTTTTGAAGCCGCTTGACGAATTAAAGAGACACCAGTATTTTCAATATGATCTGGTAATCGAATTTCTTTTGCAATTGTAACTCCATCGTTAACAATTTGAGGTGATCCATAAGATTTTTCTAATACAACATTTCTACCTTTTGGCCCTAATGTAACTGAAACAGCCTCTACCATTATTTCCATTCCACGTTCTAAAGCACGACGAGCCCTATCTTGATATAAAATTTTTTTAGCCATGTTTTAATAAAATTATTTTTTAACTTTCAATTTTAAAATATGTAAAATGGTAATTTAATTCAATCATTGTTATTTTTGCAAGTCTAAAATTCAATTCCATTAAACTTTTTTAGAACTTTACTAAACTATAATTATTTAGTAGTATATATTTATAAATTGTATTGTGGGCTTGTAGCTCAGTGGACTAGAGCACGTGGCTACGAACTACGGTGTCAGGGGTTCGAATCCCTTCTTGCCCAATACTTAAACTTTTAATTCATTTCTTTGCATATTTTGGGGTGTCGCCAAGTGGTAAGGCTGCGGACTTTGACTCCGCCATTCGTAGGTTCGAATCCTGCCACCCCAGTTAAAATATTATGTTATCTTAACTGAAAAAGAATTATTTTAATTTACATAACTTCCCTGATTGAAGTAAGATATAGTTATTATAATTTGTTAGCCTTGGATAAAGGATGAAATTATGGAAGCTAAAATTCAATTTATAAAAGGACTTGATGAAAAAGTATTACCAGATGTTCGCCTCACACGTTCAAGAAACGGAAGCACTGGGACGGCTACATTTAGATTTAAAAATCCCAATATTTTGGATAAAAGCACAGCAAAAGAAGGTGAAATCACAGGTATGTATTTGATAGATGAAGAAGGTACATTAGAAACACGAGACGTTAATGCGAGATTCATAAATGGTAAACCGGAAGCAATTGAATCAATATATATTATGAAAAGTCCTGAAGCTTGGGACCGATTTATGAGATTTATGGAAAGATATGGTGAAACAAATGGTTTAGTTTTTACTAAAGCAAATTAAGAGAAATAACTTATAAAAATTAAAAAAATGCAAATACCACTAAAATGGATTAATGAATTAGTAAATGTTGAATCCATTAATTTGGATGATTTAATTGAAAAGTTAACACTTGGAGGATTTGAAGTTGAAGAGATTTTAGAATTAAAAATAGGAAATGAAAAACAACTTTCATTAGATATATCCACAACAGCAAATCGTTCTGATAGTTTATCTATTCAAGGCATTTCAGCAGAAATTGCTACTTTACTAAATAAATCAATTAAAAGTTCAAATTATTCTTCTAAGAATTTAAATTGGAAACAGGAATTAGAGAATTCGTGTGTAACAATTTCTCCTGAATACAATTGTTCAACATTTATTTCTATAATTATCGAAAATATAGATGATTTTACAGTGCCAAATTGGATAAAACAAAAATTAACTAGTGCTGGTATAATTCCAACAGATAGTTTATTAGATTTTCAAAGCTATATTTTACTAGAAACTGGTTATCCTTTTGCTTTTTATGATTTTAATAAGATCTGTTCAAAATTAAATTCTTCGAATTTTGAATTATCTTTTTCGAAAGCATTAAATAATCAAAAGTTTACTGCTAGTAACGGTATAACATACAGTCTAGACAATTCAAATACAATACTTAACGCAAATGAATTGCCAATTAGTATAGCAGGAGTTATTGAAAATGAAGATTTCTATTTTTCCAAAGATACAAAATCATTATTAATTGAAGGTAGTATTTTTGACGCAGCCTCAATACGTCAAGAATCTAGAAGTTTAGGGTTAAGAACAGATCGATCGGCGAGATACGAGAAATCATTAAAAAATACCTATTTAATTGAGTCATTCTATCGTTTAATTTCTTTATTAAGAATTTCAAATCCAAAATTAACTTGTAAACTTCACACATATAGTAAAATCCTTGAAACTAATAAACCGTCTATATTATTACGTTATCAAACAGTTAATGAAATTTTGGGACCTATTAGTTCGCCCCAACAAAAAGATTCGATTTACATAACACCTGAAATGATCGAAGATTATTTAAATCGTTTAAATTTTAAATATTTTTATAATGAATCAAAATTAGTTTGGGAAGTTGATATACCAGATTTTAGAAGTGATGATATTACTCGTGAAATTGATTTAATTGAAGAAATTGGTCGATTACATGGATTCAATAATTTTCTAACTAGTTTACCGAAAATTAAAACTATTGGTAACGAAGATTTAAGTTATCGTACACGAAAAAAAATCACTTCATGTCTTACAAATATAGGATTAAATGAGCTTATTCATTATTCATTAGTAAACGAGGAAACGTTTTTAGAAAATGAAATTAAACTTGTTAATCCATTATTATCAGATTGTTCTAATTTGCGATCAAGTTTATTACCAAGTTTGATACAAACAGTTCAAGAAAATCTAAAGCAAGGTAATTTGTTTATAGAAGGGTTTGAATATGGTCATGTTTTTTCTGGTAATATGCCAACAGATTTTACTGAGAAAGAATACGTCGCTGGAATATTTGGTGGCATAAAAACAAAATTAACCTGGTCTGATTCCGAAAAGGCTCTAACATGGTTTGAAGCAAAAGGCAAAATTGAAAAGCTATTTAAACAATTAAATTTAATAACTTATTGGGAAAATTCTGTACCAAGCGAAAATAAAATATTACATCCATATCGAAGTGCTGAAATATATTTAGTAAATGGAGTTAAGTTAGGAGTCTTTGGTCAGATTCATCCAATATTATTAAATCAATTAATTATTTCTCCTGAAACTTATTTATTTGAATTAGACGTTGAATTAATACAAAATCAAATTCAAAAAAATAAATTAGCTATTTATAAAGAGTATTCATCATATCCAAAAATAGTTAAAGACTTATCATTCATAATTAATGAAGAGACACAGTTTAAAAACCTTGAAAGTGTACTTTACTGTAACGGAACACAATTCTTATCCGAAATAAATTTATTAGATGAATATAGAGGAAAATCTATACCTGAAAAGTCGAAAAGTTTATGTTTACAATTAGTTTTTCAAGCAAATGACAAAACATTAGAAAATAAAGAAATTGATAGTATTATTAATAATTTACAATCAATTTTAATAAATAAATTTAATGCTATTATTAGAACTTAAAATTGTATGGCCAATTAGATAATCCTATAAAATTTATAGGATTATCCACCTCCAACAATTGTAACAATTTCAATTCGATCATTATTTTTTATCTTAATTTTATCCCAATTTTTTTTTGCACAAATTAAATTGTTATACTCTAAAACAAGCAAAGCAGAATTATAATTGAAATAATTTATCAATTCAAGAATAGTTACTTCATCCTTAATAAAGTATTTATTTCCATTTAAAGTAAATTGTTTAGAATTATACATATTTATATTTATAATTTTATAAATAAACTAGACGTAAGTTAATATTAATTGCTAGAATAGTGTAAAGACAGTTTGGCGGGTGTGGCCAAGTGGTTAAGGCAGTGGGTTGTGGTTCCACCATTCGCCGGTTCAAGTCCGGTCACTCGCCCTTGTTTAAATTTTCAATATTAAGTATCTTTAAAAAGAATTATTTATCAATTATATTAGATTTTATGTCACGTTACCGAGGACCTAAACTAAAAATTAGTCGCCGATTAGGAGCATTACCAGGTTTAACAACTAAAAAATCGAATAAAATTAATCGACCTGGTAAAGATGGTAATGCTAATGCTGATACAGGTAAAAAATTGACGGAATATGGTATACGACTAGAAGAAAAACAAAAATTAAAATTTAATTATGGTTTAACTGAAAGTCAATTATACCGTTATGTCAAAGAAGCGCGTAGACGTCAAGGTGTTACAGGTTTAATTTTACTTCAATTACTAGAAATGCGCCTAGATACACTTTGTTTTACACTAGGTTTTGCTAAAAGTATTGCACAAGCAAGACAATTAGTAAACCATGGTCATATTACTGTAAATAAAAAAGTAGTTAGTATTCCAAGTTTTCAATGTCGATTAAATGATGTTATTGGGATCAAAGAAAAAACAAGTTCAAAAACTTTAATTGAAAACAATATTAAGAATAATCAAGTTGCTGATATCCCAAACCATTTACAGTTTGATAATTCAAAAATGGAAGCTAAAGTTTTAGATTATTGTGATCGCGATAATGTATCTTTACAATTAGATGAATTACTGGTAATTGAGTATTATTCACGTCGTTAATCTATCAGATAAATTTATTGATAATTTATACAAATTAACGACTTAATTTTTATTAAAAAGAAATTAATTTACATCTTAAATATGTTAAAGTTACGATTAAAACGAGTAGGAAGAAAACGTTCTCCATCATATAGATTAGTTATCATGGAACATTCAACTAGACGTGATGGACGTCCAGTCGAAGAAGTTGGATACTATAATCCAATAACAAAGCAATCAAAATTTGATTCTGAGAAAATTAAAAAATGGTTAAGTAATGGTGCAAAACCATCTGAAACAGTTTTTCATTTATTAAAAAAGGCAGAAATTATTAGTTAATATTGGGAACAATTTTTGTTCCCAATATTAACTAATAATTTGTTTATACATAGACTTAATATACAGTAAAATATTATTATAATATTAAATAAATTTATTAAATAATAATATTACCGCTTATGTCACATTTTACACATATGAAAACGCGTTTTCAAAATTTATTTTATTTAGAAAAAGCATTAAATAGATTAAATATTGTACATAAACAACAAGAGCAAACTGTTACTAATTCAGAATCTGATACATCTAATGTAAATTTAGTAATTCCACAATCAAATGGGTATGACATCGAATTTGCTTGGAATGGTCAAGAATATGAATTAGTTGTTGACATGAGTTTCTGGGAGCAATCTTCTCCAATTGAAAGTTTTGTTGATAAAATTGCTCAACAATATGCTGGAGAAGTAATTATTGGAGAAAGCCAAAAAATCGGTTTCCAACCAATAAAATACCAAGAAAATGCTGACGGTTCAAATACTTTAGTTTTAGAACGTTGGAGCAACTAAAATTATTGGTAATTTTTTTAAAAATTTCAAATTGTTAGTGTGGTGATAAGATGTTAGTAAATTAACTAAGATCACTACACTTTTTAATATTTTATATTTAGTTTTAAACTTAAAATTTGTAGCAATGATTTAACTAGATTATTTAATAAAAAATTAAAAAAAAGTAATATAAAAAAAATTGTTTATCATTTATTTCTAAACCTTTAAATTTAAATTTAAAGGTTTAGAAAAAATAGAAATTAGCCGTTAACAGCTGGAGCTGTTAAAGCAACTGGTAATACTTCGCCTGAAGCTAAATCTAATGGGAAGTTGTGCGCGTTACGTTCGTGCATTACTTCCATACCTAAATCAGCACGGTTGATGATGTCAGCCCATGTGTTAATTACACGACCTTGAGAATCAACAACTGATTGGTTGAAGTTGAAACCGTTTAAGTTGAACGCCATTGTACTTACACCCATAGCAGTTAACCAGATACCTAAAACTGGCCATAAAGCTAAGAAGAAGTGTAAAGCACGAGAGTTGTTGAATGAAGCGTATTGGAAGATTAAACGACCAAAGTAACCGTGTGCTGCAACGATGTTGTAAGTTTCTTCTTCTTGACCGAATTTGTAACCGTAGTTAACTGATTCGTTTTCAGTTGTTTCACGAATTAAAGAAGAAGTTACTAATGAACCGTGCATAGCTGAGAATAAAGAACCACCAAATACACCAGCAACACCAGCCATGTGGAATGGGTGCATTAAAATGTTGTGCTCAGCTTGGAATACAATCATGAAGTTGAATGTACCAGAAATACCTAAAGGCATACCATCAGAGAAAGAACCTTGACCGATTGGGTATACTAAGAATACTGCTGAAGCAGCTGCTACTGGAGCAGAGAATGCTACGAAAATCCAAGGACGCATACCTAAACGGTAGCTTAATTCCCATTCACGACCCATGTAAGAAGCTACACCTAATAAGAAGTGTAATACAACTAATTGGTAAGGACCACCGTTGTATAACCATTCGTCAACTGAAGCTGCTTCCCAGATTGGGTAGAAGTGCATACCGATAGCGTTTGAACTAGGGATAACTGCACCTGAAATGATGTTGTTACCGTATAATAAAGAACCAGCTACTGGCTCACGGATACCATCAATATCAACTGGAGGAGCTGCGATGAACGCAATGATGTAACAAGAAGTAGCTGTTAATAATGTAGGGAACATTAAACAACCAAACCAACCGATGTATAAACGGTTTTCAGTACTAGTAATCCAAGCAGAGAAACGTTCCCATAAAGAAACGCTTTGACGTCTTTCTAAAGTTGCTGTCATAAAAAAATTTTGTAATTATAATTCTTCCCAAGTTATTTACTTGTTAAATATAATTATAAGACAAGATAAATAATTATATCAGCTATTTAATTAATAAATTTAAAAAATTCTAATTCAAAATCAAAAAGAGCTCGATTTGTAGTACCACCGATAAAAATTTTTTGATTTTTTTGAATAATCCAAATTTGCGAGTAGGTTATATAACTTACTAAAGTACTTAGCATTAAGAAGAAAAATCCGCTATAAATAATCGGAATACCTGGATCAGTTTTTATTTGTAAACCTGTGGAACTGATAATCTCTGATAAAAAAAGAGGTTGCTTAATATTAATACTTTCATTTAATTCAATATTGCCAATAAAGTTCCCTGTTTCGTCATAAATAGAGCAGTAACCTTCTAAATTATCGATAATAGCAATTACGCCTTCAGTTAAAGAATTTGTATTGGCAATCCAAGTTAACCAAACTTTATTCTGGTTATTGAAAGCATTTACTAGTGGATATTCAATAATTTCATTTTTCAAATTTTGAAATCTTAGTCCAATTAAATTCCAATCTGTTTGATAATAGTAGACACCTTTGTGAATTAATGGATAATTAACAGCAATAGTTTTTCTGTCAATTTCATTTCCTTGGTTATTTAAGACTGAAATATCTGAATAAAATTGGGAAATTGTTTTATTTTTTGTATATGTAATCCAAAAATCATTAATACGGGCAGAAGTATTAGGAATAATTGTAAATTGCCCATTGTTTAAAATATTTTGAATATGAAAATTTTCCGTTTTAGGAACAATTTCTTGAGCTTTAAAACCAAATAATGAACCGACAATTGTACCAACTAATACTAAAATCATACTAAAATGAACAAGAATTGGAGCAATTCGCCCAATTAACCCTTTGTAGCAATAAATAATATTTTTTTGTTGAAAAATAGAATATTGCTTATCTTTAATACGGAATAAAATTTTATTAAAAGAAAAATTATTTAGTATGGTAGAAATTTTTAATCTATAAAATTGGCCAGTAGTTCTAAAAAATTGGCATCTTCTAGCAATTTTTAAAGATGGAAGTTGTTGTAAAAAAGTACAAGAAATTAGACTTAATCCGAATAAAAATATAAGTGTAAAAAACCACCAAGTTTTATAAACGTGATCAAATCCAAATTGAATAATAATATCCCATGTTAAAAACCCAAATACTGGATTTGTTAGTGGATAATTAAGTTTATAAACTTCAATAGATTGATCTTGTTCGATTACTGTACCAATAATACTAAATAAACTAATTAATAATAAAATGAAAATTGCAAACCGTAAGTCTGCTACTAGTCGAAAAATTTTTTGTTTCATCTATGCCTTAATTTAAATATATATGTTTAGAAGAAGCTAAACGAATTCGACCTGATGAAGCCCAATTTTGTAATCTTATCATTTGATCAGTTTCTAAATTTGCCAATGGTATTAATTCTTTTAAAGCCAGGCAAATATCATCAGTACTAAATTCACGTTTTTCATAAAACGCATGATACATACCTTCTATAATACTTTGACGGATTTCTGCGCCTGAAAATGAATCCGAAGCTTCTGATAATTTTGCATAATCAAATGATTCCCAACTGTTTGGTCTAAATTCTCGAAGATGAATTTTAAAAATTTCTTCACGTTCCTCTTGTTTAGGTAGATCCAAGAAAAAAATTTCATCAAATCTTCCTTTCCTAATAATTTCTAAAGGTAAAAGATCAATATTGTTTGCTGTAGCAATAACAAAAACTGGTCTTGTTTTTTCTGATAGCCAACTAATAAAAGTTGCTAACACTCGATTACTAGTTCCACTATCACCTTTACTTTCAGTATTTGTAAAAGCTTTATCGATTTCATCAATCCAAACAATACAAGGGGAAATAGTTTCAGCCACATTTATCATTTGACGAAGGCGCGATTCAGATTCACCAACAATTCCACCAAATAGTTTACCTACATCTAATTTTAATAAAGGTAATTGCCAATCATTAGCAATAGCTTTCGCTGTTAATGATTTCCCAGTACCTTGAATTCCGATTAATAGTAAACCACGTGGAGTCGGAAGACCATAATTTGAAGCTTGAATACTAAATGCAGTTTTTCTTTTTTTCAACCAATCTTTTAAATTATCTAAACCGCCTAGATTAGTTATTTTTTCGTCAGCTGAATAATATTCCAAAATTTCGGTTTGGCTTATAATTTGTTTTTTTTCACTTAACAAAACCGCAATACTATTATCATCAATTGTTTTATAAGTTGCAATAATTTTTGATAAAACTCGTCGAATTCGCTCTAGTGATAAACCTTGACAGGCACGAGTAAGATTTTCGAATAATTGTGGTTCTATTTTAATATTTAATGATTTAACTAATCGATTTAATTCTTGGTTAATTTCATCTTCTAACGGAAGCTGAAAATCTAAAACAGTAATTAGATCCTGTAATTCTTTTGGAATAGTTAAATCAGATCCAATTATTATTATTGTTTTTGGTTGTAGTTTTAAGATACGACTAATATTTCGTAACTTTCTTGAAATTGAAAGGTCTGTCAAGAATCGGTTAAAATCCTTTAGTAAAAATAAGGCAGGTGTTTCAGCATTTAAACGCTCAACTAATTCAAGAGCTTGTAAAGGATTTCTTTTTGCAAATCCTTCATTATTTGGATTATTTGTATAACCATCTACAAAATCCCAACTATAAATACTTCTGTTTAGATTTGTTTTGACATTTTTACGAATTACGTATTCTACTCGATCTTCTTCAACTGTATTAATATAAATTATTGGATAGCGAGCTTTTAAAAAGAGAGCTAATTCATCATTAAATTTCATAAAATGCTTAATAAAAAAGTCAGTCTATTAAATTAGTATTATAGTAATTTTAAATAAAAAATTATTTATTATTAGAGTAATTAAAAATTAATTAACTCTAATAATCTAAGATTTAATGACGTAAAGTTAAACTTTTGCGTCCTTTTTTGCGTCTATTACGAATTGTTTTTCGGCCCTGTGGAGTTGCCATACGTGCTCGAAATCCCGACACTCTTAAAACCGAATGACGACCCTTATTTGAAAGTGTATGTTTTGTCATATTAATTAGTAACTGTCTTTTTAAAAATTTTTATAAAATTGAGGATCTTAATAAATCATAAATTACCAGATGTCTTAGTAATTCTTCACGTGTTTCAAACATGTAGAATGCATCTTGTTTGTATTCATAGAGTGGATTTCTTTGACCATATCCTCGCCACCCAACTGCTTCTCTTAGTAATGTCATTTTTTGCAAATGTTCACGCCAAATTCTATCAGTATTTATTAAAATGATACTACGTTCTAAGTTTTCTATAATACCATCACCATATACTGATAATTCCATTATTTTAGAATTATACGTTAACCAAAATTCATTAAATAAATACAATTTCAGTTCATATAAATCTAATTCATTAATGAATATATCCGAATTTTTAATATGATTTAATAATAAATTTCTACCAAATAAATTTTCAATTAGCGAAATAGTTTCCTTGTTAACAAATTTTTCTTCTTTTAATTCTAATAAAAGTTCTGTAATAATTTGTTCTCCATAAGCAAAAATACTTTTTTGTACAGAAGCACTTTCTAGAATTTGTCGTCTCTCATGATAAACAATATTTCGTTGTTTATTTAAAACATCATCATAATCAAACAAATTTTTTCTTTGTTGGTAAGCTCTCTCTTCGACACGTTCTTGAGCAGAATCTAAACTTTTTGTTATAAATTCTGACTCTAATGGAGAATCATCAGAAACTTGAGTTTGCATAAAGTTTTGAATCTTATCACCACCAAATAAACGTAATAAATTATCATCTAAACTTAAAAAGAATCTTGAAGTACCAGGATCACCTTGTCTTCCGCAACGTCCACGTAGTTGATTATCTACGCGTCGAGAATCATTTCTTTCTGTTCCAATTATATAAAGTCCACCTAGGTTTTTAACAATTTTATTCTCTTGTTCTTGGTGTTTTTTATTATAAGAAACTAATTCATCAATTAAAAAGCTTATAGAACACTGATATGCCGTAACAGGAATAGAAATGCGATCATTTTCTCTTAAGATTCTAAGAATATCTAAATCTGATAATGCTAAAAATTGTTTATCATTTATTAGAGATATTAATACGCTTAAAAACTTGTGTGAAATTCCTTTAAATTGATTTATAAATGAAGCCTCTAATATATTATTATTTTTTGATAATATATAGTTTTTAGACAATGTAAGAATATCATATAATTGCTTCTGAATTTTAAAGTTTATATTACCACCTAAAATAATGTCTGTCCCACGTCCAGCCATATTTGTAGCGATGGTTATACTTCCTTTTTGTCCTGCTTGTGCAACAATTTCTGATTCTCTTCGAACATTCTCAGGTTTAGCATTTAGAATTTGATAAGATAATTTATATTCACTTAGCAACTGAGCAAGCATTTCGGATTTTTCAACTGTTGTTGTACCTACTAAAATCGGTTGTCCAGTTGAAGAAATTTTATTACATTCTTGTGCAATCGCATTCCATTTTGAAAATTGATCTTTATAAATTAAATCAGGTAAGTCTTTTCTTAAATTTGGTCTAGCTGTTGGTATTTGTTCAACTGATAAATTATAAATTTTTTCAAATTCTATCTCAGCTGTTTTACCCGTGCCAGTCATTCCTGATAATTTTGGATAAAGTAGGAAGAAATTTTGATATGTAATAGCTGCTACTGTTTCTGTTTTTTGACGAATAGGTAACTTTTCTTTAGCTTCAACTGCTTGATGTAATCCATCTCCCCATCGACGGTCTGGCATAATTCTACCAGTAAATTCATCAACAATAATTATTCTATTATTTTGAACAATATAGTGAACATTGTTGAAGTATAAAGCATTAGCCTTAAGGGCATTAATTATGTACGGAATCCACGGATCTCTTGGGTCATATAAATCTTGAATACTTAAAATTTCTTCAATTTGTTTACTACCTTGTTCTGTTAAGATAACATTTTTATTTTTTTCATCAACTGTATAGTGTGTATTCAACTCTAAATAGTCTGTAATTTCAGCTGCTACGATGTATTTTTCAACTGGTGTTTGTATACTATTTGAGATAATTAATGGTGTCTGAGCTTCATCAATTAAAATAGAATCAACTTCATCAATGATACAATAATTAAAAGGTCGTAAAACAACATCTGTTAAATTTAAGGCCATGTTATCCCGAAGAAAATCAAATGTTACTTCATAATTTGTAACATAAGTTATATCAGCTTTATAATTTTCTCTTCTTTCAGCTGTTGACATTCCATCTTGAATTAACCCTGTATTTAATCCAAGAAATCGGTATATTTGACCCATTGAAACTTGATCTCGATTAGCTAAATAATCATTAACAGTTACAATGTGAACACCTTTTTCAGTTAAGGCATTTAAATATGCTGGTAATGTTGCTACAAGAGTTTTTCCTTCTCCTGTTTTCATTTCAGCAATTTTTTTATCATTTAAAACAAGTCCGCCAAGTAATTGCACATCAAAATGTCTTAATCCCAATGTTCTTGAACTTGCTTCCCTTGTTAATGCAAAAGATTCAGCGATTATCGAATTTAAATTTTGATCCGATTCATAACGTTTTTTTAGTTTAAAACTTTTAGCCCTTAATTCACTATCTGTTAATAACTTTAGATCATCCTCTAAAGTATTTATTTGATTTATTAAACTTTGGTATTGATTTGTGAGTGAATTATTTTTAAATGGGTTTTTTAGCATTTATAAAAGGATCTAAATATTTTTTTAACTAACAATATTTACACGTTTATGCTTTCTATCTTGATGATCAAATTTTACAGTTCCATCTGTTAATGCAAATAAAGTAAAATCTTTACCACATCCAACATTTGAACCTGGTTTGAATTTCATACCTCTTTGGCGAATTAAAATATTTCCAGCACGCACTTGTTCACCACCAAATCTTTTTACACCTAATCTTTTTGCATTAGAATCACGACCGTTTTTTGTGCTTCCAGCACCTTTTTTATGTGCCATAAATTTTTTCTCCTATATTTAAAATTATGCAATACTAATATCTTCAATAATAACTCTTGTTAATTCTTGTCGATGACCTTGTTTTTTTCTTGTTTTTTTCTTAGGTCGCATCTTGTATACAATTGTTTTTTTACCACGTAAATGTTCTAAGATTTTACCTTTAACTTTTACACTATCTAAATAAGGATTACCAATTAGAACTTCGCCCTCATTATTTACTAATAAAACACGATTTAAAGTAATTTCTTTACCTAACTCAGTAGAAATTCGGTTAAAATCGTAGTATTTTCCTGTTTCAATCCAAAACTGCCGTCCACTGATTTCTACAATGGCATATTTCATAAGCTAAATTAATTTATTTTTATTTAATCTTATAATACTAAAATTTTTTTTAAACCGTCAACTATTTTAAAATTATCTTTTAATTTGCAATATTATTTTTTAATCTAGATAATTCATGATAAAAAAATTCAAAAGCTTTTGCTTTGTAACATTCTGGATTACTAATAATCGAAAGCATACGCGTAATTCGAATATTTTCAATTTTTAGAATTTCAACAGTTTTTAATGCAATTTCTTTTTCGATAGCTGAAGAGGAAACAAATGCAGCTCCAAGTCCTAGACTTACTGCTGTTTTAATTCCTTCGATCGAGTTAAGTTGCATTATAATTTTTAATTGTTTAGTTTCAATTTGATTTTGGGTTAAGATATTATCAATAAATTTTCTTATTGTAGAATTGGAATTTAGAGTAATAAAATTTAAATGGTATAAATCTTCTTTAGTAATTATTTTTTTTGCGGCAAAGGGATGAGATCTTGAAACAATTAGACTAAATTCGTCTTCAACAAAGGGTTCCACTATTATATTTTTTTTCCATTCATCAGGAATTTCACCACCAACGATTGCAACATCAATTTCTCTATTTAATACATTTTTCGCAATTAACCTCGTTGAATTTACTTGAACCTTTAAATCTATTTGAGGATAGTTTTGAGCAAATAGAGCTAAGATTCTTGGCATTAAATAAGTTCCTATAGTCTGACTTGCGCCCACCGTCAAATTACCGCGTTCACCATTTTTTAAGTCAATAAGAGCTCGACAGCTTTCTTCACACAATGCTAAAATTCTTTCCGAATATTGTAAGAAGACTTTACCATTTTCGGTTAAGGAAATCTTATTATTTTGTCTGTTTATTAATAATACATCAAGATTTTTTTCTAATGTTTTTATTTGTTTACTTAAGGATGGCTGGGAAAGATATAATAATTCAGCTGCTTTTGTGAAATTTTTCTCTGTTGCAACTGCTTTTAAAATTCGTAATTGTTGAAGTGTAAAAGGAAGCATATTCTATTTATAATTATTTATCTTTAAAACTTTGGATTATAATTTTTAAGTTAACAGAGGGAAGGATTTATGATTACGGATGGAGAGACTCGAACTCTCATAACAAAAGTTACTAGGACCTAAATCTAGCGCGTCTACCAATTTCGCCACATCCGTTATTTTTTATACTTTCTGTATAGAAATACTTAGAAAACTTATCATGAATGAAATAAATCTTTAAATTTTTTTAAAGATTTATTCATCCTCATCTTCATCAGTATCACTATATACACTGTATATAAAGCTCGTAGTTTTTCCTTTTAGCATTGATTTTGCAAGAGATAAAGATTTTTGTGCAGTTTTATATCCTTTTCTCTTCCAATTTGCTTTTCGAGCATTTTTCTTAGCTTTTGATGTTCGTTTTTTAGGTACAGCCATTACTTGTAATTTTTAAATATCTTTTTCCTTGATAATATATTAGATTATTTAAAAAGTCAAATATGACAAAGACTTAGTAATTCTTGTCAAATTTGTGAAAGAATTAGCGGGTTAAACGTTGAATTTGTTGAATTGCTAAA
>Ga0222718_10000507_pt1 | contig 39897 bp, 37 predicted proteins | sample C33_27DmetaG_FD_165045 | JGI IMG/M metagenome (GOLD analysis project Ga0222718, IMG submission 165045) | Estuarine water microbial communities from San Francisco Bay, California, United States - C33_27D | ecosystem: Environmental > Aquatic > Marine > Unclassified | place: USA: California...
TTGCATTATTTCTTCACGTGGCAAAAAATACTTTTCAAATTCTTCAGGACCGATTTTATAAAAATATTTCTTTTCAATTGCCTTATTAAATAAATCATTCTTTTTAAATACATCGGTAATTAAATATGGTCCAATTTCACCCCAATAAAAATTGTAATTATTGTCATCTATTTTTTTATAAATTTCACTCAGTAAAAGTTCTACAATGCTTTTGTTATTAAAAAACATTACAGAACTACCAATTAAGTTCTCATTTTCTAAACCTAATACAAAATCTTTGTTTACTGTCAATAATTCGAATTCTTTTGAATTTACAAGACTGATGCAGTCCATATCAAACCACCAACCTTCATTACTTGCTAATAATTCATATCTGAAAAGATTAGAAAAAGAGGACATGTTTGACTTTTGAAAATTTTGTGTAAACTTTTCAAGCATCTTTTTAGGTACAATTTCTTCAGCGTTGCAAAGTTTTACACCACTTGGAAGTTCTAAATTTTGATAAGACCAAACTTTCACAATAAAATCATTCTCTAAAAAACTTAAAAGATTGGATTTTTCATAAATTGTAAGATTTCCGTTCCAAAAAAAGTTAGCAATTTTATAAGAATTATTCATGTGATTTAATTATAAGTTTCATATACTAATTAATATTAACTAAACATACGAGATAGGGTTTTCATACTTATGCTTAAGCTTAAATCAAATACCTTCAGAATTAGGCATAATGAAGAATTAAAAAGATTTATCATAAACGATTCAAATGTTTTAAATATCTACAGCGATAATACTGACTTATCAATTAATAATTCGGGTGTTAAAAATATTACAATCAAGATAGATTCAGACGTTCCAAACAATATTGATCTATTAGATGATAATTTTTATAGCTTAATCATTATTACAGATATATTTGAGTTAACTAATGATGTTTATGGACTGCTTAAGCAACTTAAACAAAAACTTACTAAAGATGGAAAAGTTATTATCACTTCAATTAACCCTAAGTGGAACTTTTTTCTTCTAATTTTTGAGATTCTTAAATTAAAAAATAAAACAGTACCTAGATCATATATTCATTCGAAAAAAGCAAGCAACATGGCTGAAAGCATAGGGCTTGAACTAATAAATTCTTTTTCTAGACAAATTTTTCCTTTTAAATTATTTGGGGTGGGAAATTTAATAAATAAAATTCTTGAAATTATTTGCTTCAAATTTAACTTAGGAATTAATACTTATTTCATTTTTAAAGCTAAAGATACTGAATATAAAATGCAAACAAAATCAATAATTATTCCAGCTAAAAATGAAGAAAAAAATTTAGAGCCATTAATTAAAAGGATTCCCGATTTTGAGAGTGAATTTGAAATTATAATTATTTGTGCAAAATCTGAAGATAATACAATAGAAAAAGCATATGAAATAAAAACAAAGTATTCCGAATTAGATATCCAAGTAATGATTCAGGAAACTAAAGGGAAGGGTGGTGCAGTATTTGAGGCATTGAAAATAACTAAAGGCGAATTAATTGCTATCTTGGATTCTGATATAAGCGTAGATCCAGAAACACTTAAAGATTTCTTTGAAATACTAGAATGTGGACACGGCGATTTTGTAAATGGAACACGGTTTATTTATAAAAAACAATATGGAGCTATGAGAAACTTAAATTCTCTTGGAAATATCTTTTTTCAAGCAATCATTTCCTTAGTAATTAATACAAAGCTTTCTGACTCACTTTGTGGTACTAAGGTATTCAAAAATAATCAGATTAAAAAAATTCTAGATTGGCAAGATTTATTAAAAATAAAAGACCCTTTTGGAGATTTTGATTTTATCTTTAGCGCAGCTTTTTCTGGAAATAAAATAGTTGAATATCCAATACACTATAGAGCTAGGGTTTATGGAAGTACACAAATATCACGGTTTAAAGATGGTTTAAGGTTGCTTTTATATTTTATTAATTCATTTATAGTATTTAACTCTTCTAAAAATATAAGATGAAAGCTTTCTTTTTTAAAATTTCATTAAGACTTAAACGATTAATTTTTTTCATTAAAAGTATAATAGACTACATTAAAAGTGGCTTTGCATGGCTAATCCTTTCTAAAGAACATACAAGCTTTTCTGTTGAACTTTCAAAAGATAGTGAAAATTTTTTAGCAAGAAGTATTTCAAATTTTACAAATTTATCGTATGAAGAAATTTTAAAAATAATTTACGAATGTAATACTATCGAAATTCCAAAAAGAAAAAGATCTATTAAGTTTTCAGATGTAGATTTTGCAACTAAGTGGGATTATAGAATTCTTTCAGTGATTTTTATGAAAGCTTATAGTGTAAATAATGTATATGAACTTGGATTTAATCAAGGAAGAACTGCATACTTAATTAATCAATACTTTAATCAAAACACCAATATGAAAGTTTCTTACGAAGGTATTGATATAAATAAAAGAAAAGGTGCTTTCTTTAGCTATATAGAAGATAGTAATTTTCAAAAACAGTTTATTGATCTTGAGCAATATTTAAGTTCCTTTAAATATTTTGAAGAACTTAGAAATTCTTTAATAATTAGTTCAACTCATGACAATAAGTCTGAGAAAGCTTTGTTTGATTTTTTTGATAAAAATAAAATTTATCCAAAGTTAATTATCTCTGATAAAGCTGGTGTAGATTCAGACTATTTTAAGTTTGTTAATAAAAATAATTATGTTATTTCAGTTTTTCCCTTTATAGATAGGACTTACTTTATTAAACCAAACTTTATTAGTATCGCCATAAATTTAACCCAATCCACTTCGTAAAGTAAGCTTATTAAAAATAGAAGTATCCGTACAAATATTAATTAAGTTATAATGGAAGCTTTTTCTTGAGTTCCACGGATACCTTTGAATACTCTTTTTAGATTGGCGAAACAGCATTCCTGATTCACCAAAGCTCACCGACATAAACTCTTTATGAAGATATTCAAGTTGATCATCATTTACATATCTTCTCATCCCATAAGGTATAGCGAAATGTTTAATATTGTCAGAAAACTCACTAAGGAAATTTAAATTTATTTCTATTTCTTCAATTAGTTCATTCATTTTTAGTCTTGAAATTTGGTGATGTTCATGTGTATGAGAACCGATTAGTTGACCGGAACTAACTAGGTCAAAAATTCCTCTTTTATCAATAAATCTTGACTCATCAAATACATTAATATTTTTTTTAAATACTTTTAAATCGCCACTTTCTAAAAATATAGAATTTAGAAAGAAAGTGCCTTTTGCATTAAATTTTCTGAATAACGGAATAGTGTCTATCCAGCTTTTAAAACCGTCATCAAATGTTATGGCAATCATTTTGTTATCATCATTTATAGACTGTTGAAATTTATCAATATTTACAAATTCATAATGATGCATTTTAAAATATTGAAATATATTTAAAAGAGCATCAAAATCTTTTTTTTCTATTTCATGAAAATATATTGCAATTTTATTAGGCAGTGAATTCAAAAAAGTTTTAGTATTAACATACCTAATTCCAGATTGTAATGTTTGCTTAATAACCATCATTAACTCTTTTTAAATATCTAGTCAAAAAAAATAATTTCCAAAGTCTTTGTGAATTTATTCTAGTTTTAACAAATGTTAAGTATTTTAATTTTTTTAAGTCTAAGTATTCAGAAAGGGGTCCTTCTTTTATATATTCGTAAATAAATTTTTTGTTTCTAAAAACCCAGTCTTCAAGCTCAAAGACGAACCCTTGTTTTTTTCTATTTAAAAAAATTGGTTCAAAATCTGAACTCAAATATTTTTTCAATAACTTTTTTGGTTCTTTTAATCTTATCCAATTAGTTTCAGTTGATAATATATACTCTATCAGCCTATGGTCAACAAAAGGTGATCTTACTTCAAGTGAATTGGCCATTGCAGTTCTATCAACTTTTAACATCATCATTTCAGATAGATAAAGTTGAAATTCTTGTAAAAAAACATATTTATAGTCATTAATATTTGTATTTTTATTAATTTTTAAATTATTAGTTTTTAGTCTAAAAAGTTCTGTTAACTTTGTGTCTCTAAAATAAGTTTTTGAATAGTCTTCAATATTATTGCTTCTTGAAAGTATATTTTGTCCAGTTCCCAAAAAAGATGGATAAAGTGAAAAAATAAAATTGATAAATTTACTATTTAATTTTCTATTTAAAAACCATTTAATAGACCTTTCATAACCAAACAATAATTCATCTCCACCGTCTCCAGAAATTGCAACTTTAAAATTATTTGAAATAGTTTTAGCAAGCTTAAAACTTACAACTGTAGATGGATCAGAATAGGGTTCATCAAAGATGTCTATAGATTCAAAAATTTCATTTGTAGTAATTTTTGATGAAACAAATTCTTCTATATGTGTAGTCTGGTATTTTTGAGAAACTAATTTTGACCATTTTGATTCATCATATTTTTTATTATCAGTAATCATTGAAAAAGTATTTATATCTTGAACGTTATTCTCAGACAAACTTTTAATTATAGTAGATGAGTCAATCCCACCAGAAAGATAACAAGCAACTGGTACGTCAGAAATCAACCTATAATTTACAGATTCATTAAATAAGTTATAAAATCTACTGTAATCAAACTCCTTTTTGTCAATGAAATCAACAGGATTCCAATATTGTTTTTTTAATATTTCAAAGTTATCTAAATTAATTTCAGCGTAAAATCCTGGCTCTAACTTATAAATATCTTTGAAAATTGTTCTTGGGGATGGTATAACTCCAAGAGATATATAATCGAAAAGGCCGTCCTCATCAAGATTATTAATATTTGAAATTTCTCTAAGAGATTTTAAATTTGAACTAAAAGATATACTTTCACTGCTTTGTGAAAAAAATAATGGCTTTTGACCTAACCTGTCTCTACATAAATAAGTAGTATTTTTTTTAATGTCTATATAAGCAAAAGCAAATTGACCGATTAACATATCAACGCAGTCAATTCCATACTCACACAAAAGTTTTAAAAGAACCTCGGTGTCAGAATTTTTTGTTTTAAATTTATATCCCTTTTTTACTAAAATTTCTTTTAATTCTAAAAAATTATAAATCTCTCCATTAAACATGAGTAGGCTTGTTTTATCTTCAGAAAACATTGGTTGATTAGCATTGTCTGACAACTCAAGTATGGAAAGCCTGTTAAATATACCATTAAAAAATTTATTATCTGAAGAATCGACTTCATCCCTAAAATTAAACTCGGTATGAACTTTTGAATCAGGACCTCTGCATTCAATATATCTATTTGCTCTTTCAAGAACTTTACTATTTTTTTTGTCTAAAGAAATAGTTCCTATAAATCCACACATCGTTAAGTTAAGCTTAATGATTATTATTATCTAATATGAGTAAATATTTATGAATAAAATAACCTATGTTTTTGGTCATGGAAGGCGCAAAAAAATACTTCAAGGAAAAGGTTTTGCTAAAGAATTTTTCTACTCTTATCAGGATTTTGTTAATGATGGAAATTTAGTAGAAATTGTTGAGATGAAAGAAGAGATTTTTAGTCCAAGAGGTTCAAGGAAAATTTATAAATTTCTAGACAAAGTTCTTAGAAAACTTTCTAATCTTCCCTTTTTTATGACTGAAATAGTTACAAGAAATAACTTTAATATCATAAAGAAATCAAATAGTATCTTTTTTACAAATGACAGATTGGCAATTTCATGCATGCCTATCTCTATATATGCAAAAATCGCCACTAATTTAAGCTCAAGCGTACTAATAATGGGTTTATTTAGTAAGCCTAGAAATAATATAATCATAAAAATATTTCAAAAAAGTTTATTAATTTTATTCTTAAAAATTCACGATAATTTTATATTTATTGGAAAAGCAGAATTGGAAGAAGCAAAAAGATTATTTCCTAAATACACCAAAAAATTCAAGTACATACCTTTTTGTGTAGACGTAAAATTTTGGAATTTTAAATCAAAAAAACATCAAAATAAAACTAATAGGAACATTCTTTTTGTAGGAAATGATGGAAATAGAGACTATGAATTTTTAGTAGATCTATCGAAAAATTTACCACAATATGATTTTAAATTTATAACAAATTACAAATTTAATAAAACATTACCCAGAAATGCTACACACATTTCTGGTAGCTGGTCTAAATCAATGATTGATGATAATAATTTAAGAAAAATATATCATGAGTCGGATATAGTAGTACTTCCATTAAAGAATACAATACAACCCTCGGGACAAAGTGTTACATTACAAGCTCTAAGTTGTGGAACTCCTGTCATGATTACAAAAATAGATGGATTTTGGGATAAAGATTCCTTTAAAAATATGGAAAATATTATCTTTATAGATAAAAACCATATACAACTTTGGTCTGATAAATTAGACATTCTTTTTAATGACCGGGTTTTGTACGATAAATTAGTTTCGAATGGTCATGAAATGATAAAAGGAGATTTTAACATTGAGTACTTTTATAAAGAATTAAAAAAATTAATTTTAAATTAGTTCTATTATTCAATTTGAATAGTGAAAAATAAATCAAAAGTTTTAATCGTAGGAGCAAATGGTCTAGTTGGATCATCCTGTAAAAATATATTAAAAAATTCAAAATATGTTTCAGAGCTACTTACATCAAGTAGAGAAGACACTGACTTGTTTAAATTAGACGAAACAAAAAAACTAATTGAGGTAAGTGAACCAGATGTTCTTGTAATTGCCGCAGCAAAAGTTGGCGGTATTTATGCAAATAACACAATGCGTTATGAGTTCATTATGCAAAATCTTAAAATAAACATGAACCTTTTAGAAGCATGTGCAATTAATAACAAAATTAAAATTATAAACCTTGGTAGTAGTTGTATTTATCCACTAAATGCAAAAGATCCTATTAAAGAAGAAGAGTTTATGGATGGTAAGCTAGAACCAACAAATTCTCCTTATGCAATGGCTAAATTAACTTCTATTGAAATCGGAAGGACTCTTTCTCATCAGTTTGGTCATTCGGTTATTAATTTAATGCCGACAAATCTTTATGGACCAAATGATTATTTTTCCGATTTAAATAGCCACGTAATTCCAGCACTTATGCTGAGGATGCATAAAGCTAAAATTAATAATGATAAAAATTTTGAAATATGGGGATCTGGAAAACCTTTAAGAGAATTTTTATATGTAGATGATTTAGCTTATTGTATTGAAAATATAATCTCTAAAGACTTAAATGAAGATCTATACAATGTAGGAAGTGGAGAAGAGATTTCTATTTTGGAACTTGGTAAAAAAATAAAAATAACAGTAGGTTTTGAGGGGGATTTAAGTTTTGACACCTCCAAGCCAGATGGAAATCCTAGAAAGCTTCTTGATAGCTCAAGGATATACGCTACAGGTTGGAAGCCAACCATAGATCTTGATGCGGGATTAATGACTACTTATAGATGGTTTCTTGAAAATGTTAAGTTGGATTCTCCCAAGTAGAGTCAATCAAGCCTTTGTCATACAAAACTTTTTCTTGTTCTGCTAAATTTAAGTCGCTTTTAACCATCATCTCGACTAAATCTTTAAATGATGTTTTAGGTTCCCATCCCAAGAGTTTTTTTGCTTTAGTAGGATCGCCAAGAAGGTAATCAACTTCATTTGGCCTAAAGTATTTATCTGAAGTTTGAACAAATTCTTCAAAATCTAAATTGACGTAATTAAATGCAATTTCTAAAAATTCTTTTACTGTATGAGTTTCTCCGGTAGCAATAACCCAATCATCAGGTGTGTCATGTTGCATCATTAAATACATCGCCTCTACATAGTCACCCGCAAAACCCCAGTCTCTTGATGCATCTAAATTTCCGAGGGTTAGTTTACTTTGCAATCCTAGAGAAATTCTTGATACAGCCCGTGTTATTTTTCTAGTAACAAATGTTTCTCCTCTTAAAGGCGACTCATGATTAAAAAGTATTCCATTTACACAAAATAAGTCATAAGAATCTCTGTAAATTTGATTTATATTATGTGCAAATACTTTTGAGGCTGCATATGGACTTTTTGGATCAAAGGGTGATTCTTCATTTAATTTTGATTTGAATTGACCTCCATACATCTCAGATGAAGAAGCTTGGTAAAATTTAATGTTTTTTTCTATAGATCTAATAGCTTCTAAAAGAGATATGGAACCTAAAGTTCCTACCTGAGATGTTAAAACAGGATTCTTAAAAGAAACAGCAACATGAGACTGTGCTGCTAAGTTATATACTTCATCAGGTTGGATTTCATTAATTAGATAACTGAGAGATGCTGAATCTAACAAATCTGAATAATGAAGATTTAATTGACCATCAGGAGAATATTTAGAAATTAATGAATCTATTCTATTTGTATTAATTGAAGAGGAGCGTCTTATTGTTCCATGAACCTGATACCCTTTTTCTAATAACAAAGTGGCCAAATAATATCCGTCTTGACCAGTTATTCCTGTAATTAATACTTTTTTCATGAACTACTTAATTATAATATAACGTTAATAATTTCATTTCAGGATACCGTTCTTCTGAAAATATGAAATAAATGTGTAAAAAATTAAAGGAAACCTGACGCTTTCCATTGCAGCATCAAAACTAATCGTAAAATAAATTGGAAGAAGAAAAAGTAATATCAAATAATTACCGTGATTTCGTTTCCAATTTAATATTATATAAAAATTAAACAATAAAAATAGTGATAATAGCGGGAAAGCGCCTCTACCAAAAAGATATATAAAATAATTGTGAGGATTTTCGTTTGTACCATCTTGACCATTTCGTTCCCAATAATCCATAGCTGGCAACATTTCATTGAACCCAAAACCACTTAATATTAAATCCGATCTGAATTCCCCTTGTGCCCTAATTAATTTATACTGTTCATCCATTGAATAATCTGCTTGCCAAAATATGTCTCTAATCACATCCTGCCAAATTTGTAATCTCCAGTTTGCCATTTGTTCCTGAGAATATAATCGCCCATCAATTATGAAAAAAGAAGCAAATATTGATGCCGTATTTTTTTCATTAACCACTACGTTTAGAGATTTTTGTATTGTGTTACTAGAAAATGTTTCATCTTCAAAGTAACTATCTTGACCCATTTTTTTGAATGTGAAATTTCCATAAGAATTAAAAGTTGAAAAAAGAAATATTGGAATGAAGATGAAAGATATTAAAAAACTTTTTAATTTTTCTTTTTTGAAATAATCAAAAAAGTATATTAAAGAATAAAGAAAAAATAGTATACCTGGAAAAAAAGCACCTTTGCTTTTGTAAAGCATCAAAGGAATATATAAACCACTTGAAATAACAAAATAAATGTATCCAGAAGTAGTCTTATTAAATTTATTTCTTGCAACAAGTAAACATACTACATAAACCAATAGTGTGTCTGAACCTTTTATAAAATCAAACTTGTCTGAATAATTTTGGAAAAAAGAAATTAAAAATTCCGGAAAATGGACTGTGCTTAAAATGTAGACTATGAAAAGCACAGATGGAATAAAATTAAAATATTTCTTACTAATTTTTTCTTCAGAAATTATATAACTACCAATAAATAAAAATGCAGTAGTCCAAATAACTGAACTTGATTTATATGTGTATAGGTTTGTAAAGCTTCCTCCAGTAAATAAAACAATAAATATAAAGTTTAAAAATATTAATTTTGACACTATGAATGTTTTTTTATCATATAGAAAATCAATTTTTAATTTTTGAAATATATTATTTGGATAAAATAATATTGTAAATATTAAACAAATCAGTACCAAATATTCACCTAACCTGTAATCCAAGATGTATAGCCCCTGAAACGTCCTTCCAAATAACATTGTTAGAATCAAAATTAAACAGTAAAAATGAACGTATAAATTTTTTATAGAGTTTACTATCTTCAAAACTTCAAGCCTTTTTTAATCATGTTTTTTAAATGCAGTTTTCTAAATTTCAAACCTAATCTTAATCTGTGACTTAGAATAAAAATAATTTTTTGTATATAAAAGCCTTGACTTTTTGTTTTATAACTTCCGCTTTTTAATAATTGAAGAAATAAGTTTTCATATTCTTTACACATTTTTTGTGAATTAAAAGGGTATGTTTTCATCAACTCAAAATAATTGGTATAACTTTCCATCAAGTAAAAAATTTTTTTCTCGAGAGTATTTATAGTGAATTCAATTCCATGGTTCTGACAAAACTCTTTTACACCTCCACTATCAATATATAAAACAGGTAAGCCACATTGTGATGCTTCAATATGATGGTTACCAGATGGTTCATTTATGGTTCCAGTTAAATATGCATTATTTTTTTTAAGTTCTTTTGCTAGCCTTTCTCCATTTAATGGATTAATAATGTTTGTATTCTTCAAATGAAGATCTTTGGGTAAATTACCGATATAGGTAAATTCTATTTGATTTTTAAAATCTTTATTATCTAAAAGTTCATCTAAAAATTTATATGCTTCAAAACCTTTATTCCAGTGATTTCCCCAGTGATGTGTAACAATTTTAAACTTGTTACTATTGTCCCAAATCTCGAATCCTTTATTATTAAAGATTTTAGTGTCTGCACCCGACATAATTACTTTAGAATTATTAACATCCATACCACTTTTTTTGTAAATACTTTTTAGCCACTCACTAACAAAAACTGTGAAGTCAGCAATTTTGTTCTCATTTATATAATATTTATTTAAACCTTTTGTTCCTTTTCTTTCGTCGCATTCGTTTATTCGATGGACAATTTTTACATTATTGTTAAATTTTTTGTAGCGCTTCACCTCGTTTGGGGTAAAAGTAACTAGTTCTGAGTCACTTCTTGGATCAATTATAAAAATTATATCTATATCTATTGAAGATAGATCATAAACAACTTCGTGATTATTTTCTAAAAAATAATTAACAATATTTTTAATAAATAAATTTCCACCACCCCATGGTGAATCTATAAATTTTGAACCGATAGCAATTTTCATTTAAAGTTTTCTATTGGACTAATATCTTTTTTTACACAGTCAGCATAATACTTTTGCTTATCTTTGAATTTTGTAGAAATATTTTCACTTAGATTTAAGACGTATAGCTCTTCCTTCAAAATTCTTAATTTATAATCATTTAAAATTAAATCATTAAGCAATTTGTAATCTTGAGCATAATAAAATTTTTCATCATATCCTCCTATGTTTTGTAATGAATCTCTATTCAACATAAGACTTCCGTGTATAAACGGATTTTTTATTTTCATAATAATTTTTTTTGGGAAATAAAAAGATTTGTTTGGTGTTACTTTTAAACTGTTTTTAACAATAGCTCTTGTAGTTGAGCCATCCAATCTGTTTTCAGATATAAAATTAATTTGTTTAATAAACCTATCTGATAAACTAATGTCGTCTGAATCTTGTCTTGCAATAAAATCTCTTTTTGCAAACCCTAAAAGTTTGTTTAAAGATTTTGTTAATCCTAAATTGTTATCATTTTGGTAAACATTAATTCTGGCATCTAGTTTTGAGTAATCTTTGCAGATTTCAAACGTGTTATCAGACGAACAGTCATCCATAATTAAAAATTCAAAATCTTGATAGCTTTGGTGTAGTATGCTTTCTATAGCTAGCTTTACATTATTTTCGTCATTGTAGACCGACATTAATACAGATATCATATGTTTATTTGTTTAAAGCTTCATTTAATGATAAATGTAATTCATTATTATCAAGTGATTTAAATAAGTGCTCTCTGTTTTTTTTGCCTTGTGGAGTATCGTACGGATTTAGAGCAATTATTTTTAATTTTTCGAATAAATCTTCATAGTCATATTGTTTAAAAGTATATTTGTAGTTATTTGGAAAGAAGTCTTTTATCCCACCTGCATCTGGAAAAAGAGACGGTGTTTCCAAAATAGAAGCTTCGCATAATAATGTTGGTTGTCCTTCAAGTAATTTAGTGGCTGTTACTACTGCTTTAGATTGAGATATAATTTGCAGCACTTCGCTATTATTCACATAACCCTTAACTTCTAAATTTTTAGAGTTATATTTTTTTATTTTTTTAAGCAATGGCCCTTCACCTAGCAAAACTAATTTGCATTTATTGTCTTCTAATTTATTCCAACTTTCAAGCAATTGTATTAAACCTTTTTCAGGAGAAATTCTTCCTGCATAAACTACCTGATTCAATCTTTTTGATTGTAAATTTAAAGCCTTACTTTCTTGACTCAAAGGGTTGGGTTGTAAAAATATTCTTGACGCGTCAATTCCTAAATCTATTAAATGATTTTTATGATGATTTGTAAGAGTTAGTATTTTTAAACTTTTATTTTCAAGTAGTTTGATAAATTTTCTTGAAAAGTTTATCGCTAAGAGTGATTTGATTATTGACTCTTGAAAATACTTATTAAATACTCCTACCTTTGTTTTTTCTAAACCACAAGCAGGACATATTTTATTACCGTTGAGATGTTTTACAGATGAATAGTTGCTTGTGCAAGAGTATCTATAATTATGAAGCTTAATAGACGTATTTAAATTATTTTTTAAACAGTATCTTAAAATTCCAATAGATCCTTTAAACCATAAATTATTAATAATGATGAAATCTGGCTTAAATATTTTTATTTTTTCAGAAAGTATCTTTTTGCTTTGATAATTGTCACTTGTAATTAAACCTAGAATCTCAGAAATTTTGCGAGGTCTTGTGTTTTGAAAAAAAAGGACTTCAACATTGTAAAAATTTTTTAGAAAATTAACTTCATTATCTACAGCAATATCTTCTCCACCACGCTCTATATACCTGGTATGAATTATCAACAATTTTTCCATATTAATTAATGTACAATTACTATTAGTTTAATGAGAATATTAGTAATATTTACATTTGATTATTCATTAAAATCTTGGAAAGATGCCGGTTATCTAGACCGAGAGCTTCATTTTTACAATACACTTTCAGCCAATTATGGAATCAAATTTACTTTTTTAACTTATGGTGAAAATGATGAGTTTGAGTATCTTAATGATAATAAAAACATTGAAGTTGTGCCTATATATTCCTTAATTAAGTTCTCAAAGTTTAAATCTGTAAGATATATCAAATCTTTCTACTTACCTTTTATATTTAATAAAAAATATAAAGAATATGACGTAATAAAACAAAACCAATTGCTTGGTTCTTGGGTAGCAGTTATTTTAAAACTACTTTCTAAAAAAAAGCTTTTAATTAGAACGGGATATGATATGTATAAATTTAGTATTGATGAAAAGAAAAATATATTTAAAAGAGCTTTATATTACAGTTTAACTTCTCTTTCTTTAAAGTTTTCAGACCTGTATACAGTAACAAGTAACTCTGATCTTAGATTTTTAAATGAGGTATTTAAAAGTAATGCAGTTATAAAAATTAGAAAAAACTGGGTACACATACCACCCACAACAGAGATTGATAAATATAAAAATAAAGTAATTTGTGTTGGAAGACTTGAACCTCAAAAAAACTATGATTTACTAATTCAAAATTTGGCTAACAGCACCATTGAAGTTGACATATATGGAATTGGTTCTATGGAGAATTACTTAAGAAGACTCGCCGAATCAAATAACCTTAAAGTAAATTTTTTAGGCCTGATTGATAATGACATACTTGTAAATGAATACCAAAAATACGAAGTGTTTGTATCCTCTTCAGATTATGAAGGAAACTCTAAAGTAATTTTAGAAGCCATGGCTGCAGGTTGTATAGTGGTTGCAAAAGATATTCAAAATAACAGAGATATAATTGAAAACAAAAAAAATGGTATTTTATTAAAAGATTTTTCAAAAATTGAAAATGCTTTAAATGATATTTTCATTAGTAAAAAAAATTATGATGAAATATTAAAAAATGCAATAGCTTCAATAAAAAAGAGTAATTCTATAAATGTTATTTCTAAAAAATATAAAGAAGACTTTTCTAGCCTTCTAAAGTAATATTGCTTTTATTTTTATCTTTAAAAACATTTATTTTAAAATCAAAATCAAAATCTTCCGGATTGTGAGTTGAATTAATAATCGTAAATTTTTCTGATTTCAAAATACCCGAAATTATTTCCTTTGCTTCATTATCAAGATTGGCTGTGGACTCATCAAGAAATAATATTTCAATGTCGTTAATCAAAGCTCTAATGAAAGCTATCTTCTGCATTTGCCCAGATGAAAGACTTTTATTTGAGATGAGTGTATCAAGATTAATTTTTTTGTCATCTTGAAAATGTAATTTATCTAACATTTCATATAAATAAGTGTCATCAAAACTTTTTTTTGAATTATAAATTAAGTTATCTCTTAAAGACGATTCAAAAATTAAAGGTGTTGCTCCAATGTATCCCAATTTATTACTTTTTATTAATATATCGCCTTCTTCAGGAATTAAAACTCCAGACATCAAGCCAATTAGTGTGCTCTTGCCAGTACCATTTGGTCCAGTTATCACAGTATGCTTATTTAAAGGTATTTCTAAGTTCAATCTATTAAATATGTAATCATCAGAACCAAAATATTTAAAATTTACGTCCTTTAAAAATATGGCAGGACTTAGTTTTTCATCCAAAATAAAGGTGCTTTGATGTGTCTGGGGATTATATTTTTCTAATTCAACTAATTTTTCAAGATGAACATGAGAATTAATTAATGAATTTAATGATCCATTTAAATTGCTCAATGCCTGAACAAACCTCAACACAACTCCTAAGAATTCTAGAGTAATTAGTTTTGCAAAGTTAAAAACTACAATGATAAATGCAAATATAAATGTTGTAAGAAAATTCGGCAAAACACTATTTACTACACCATATTTATAGTTTTTATATTGAGCATCAAAATAATTATCTGACTCTTCAGAGAATCTTTTTAACTCTAAATTTTGAGTATTTAAAATTTTAATCAAAAAGAGGTTATCTATTATCCTTTGAATTTTAGATGAAATATTTTGTGAATTAGTAAAAGAAATATGAATATATTTCCTTCCTAATCTCAAAAAATATCTAGTTGGAAAAAATAAAATTAAAATAGCTAATGTAAAAATACCAATTATTTCAAAGCTTTCATATAACAAAAAACTCCCGTACAAGATTAATTGGACAACAAAATTTATAGCTAAAGTTAAGGCACCATAAAAATAAGAAACGTGCATAGTCAATTCATTTACAAAAAATGTTGAATCTGCGACAGAGAAATTTCCTTTTTTAAGTATTTCTCTTAAAACTCTTTTTCTAAGACTTTCTCTAACATTCAACTGCAAGTTTTGCTGTATCATTTTGTCTAAATAAATACAAAGAAACCTTAAAACGATAATTATTGGAAGTAAATAACTCCTTTCAATAAAAAAATTGAATAATATGTTTGAAGATATAGAATCATTTTTAAAAAAACTAGCAAATATAACAATAATTAAAATATCTGATAAAACCCCTATATTTGTTAAGAAAATAGAGAAAGACACAGTTAATTTTTTGTTTTTAATTTCTGTTATTTTTGATACGAAAAGTATCTCTTTTAATTTATTATTAAAATTTTTCATAATAATAATCTAATGTTAATTACTTTACTTTTTTTTCAACAAAATATTTCTATCTTTAAAAATTATGACTATACAGCCTAAAGCTAAAAGAAGTGAAAAATATGGCGGTGCTTTTCTATCTGTTTGTTCAGAATTAACTATATCTATTGCATAAATTCTACACTCTTTTGAATTTGAAAAATTTAAGTTTAATTTACCATTGGAATCAACGCACTGATTGTAATTACTTTTATTCGATGGTTGGTTATTCAATTGCATAAGTTTATGAGTTGAGAAGTTTTCACAGTCTGACTTAAAGTCATTTATATTTCCAGATACATGCAGATTGCTAATTAATTTGTTTTCTAAAAAAATTAAGTTATTAATTTCGCAAAAATTAGAGTATTCATTCATTGCTACAATGTTTTCAGATAGAATTTGACTATTTGACTTAGGATGTCCTGCTACAAATATCATAGAAAATATAAACAGAAAAATAAATAACACTTTAAACAAATTAATTTTTTTTAATGACTCTGCTAGGAAAAACAGAAAAGCGACAGATAGTAGAAAACCGTAATAAAACGGCTTATATGTGTCCCCCTTGAATGGATTAAAGTTATTTGAAGGTATACCTAATGAATTAATATAAAGAATTATTATTCCAACAAATGGTGCTAAATAAAATTTCCTGCTTTTTTTATATTTATATGCATAATACAAAATGCCAAAATAAAAAAAGAAGGAAAACAAAACCGGAACAACTTTTCTTACATGATAAAGATCATTAGACAATAGCTCATTAAATGGTCCTTGATAATTTATCTCCCTATTCGGAGTTATGAATACTTCTGAATCATTTACAAATATTGCTTTTCTATATTTTGAAAAATAACTTGGCCTAGAGTCAAATAATTGCTTAAAGTGATCTCCAAAAGTATCTAATAATGTAATGTTGATAATCGAATTAGCGTGAATACTGTAAAAGTTTTCTTCATAATTATAAGTAAAAAATGGATCTGTAAATAAATCAGATAAATTGAATCGAAATATTGAGCTTGCCCTTGCTTTATAGTCATATTCTTCGTCGTAAACTCTTTCAAATGGAGAAAGGTTGGTAATTTGATTATTTTCAAATTGTATTGCAAGTTGACAAGACAATGTTAGTAAAATTAGTAATACTATTTTTTTAATTTTTATTCTATTCAAAATTTTAAAGTAAAAAGTTAACAAATATACTATGACCATCCCAGCAATAGATGCTTTTGTATTAATTAGTAAAACTAAAAATGGTATTAAAAAAAATAGGTTATTTAAATCATTTGTTTTCAAAAACTTTTCTAAAAAAAAGATTATCCAAAATATTAATGCGAAAGCAACGATCTCAGGCTTCATGACAGACCTCATGTACAATGCTTGTGGAAAAATACTCAGAATCATTAGGGACAATAATATCTCTCTCTTTTCAAATCTTTTTAGTTTAAGCAGTTGGAAAGCTCCCAGGATCCCAATTAAATAAAAAATCAAATTAACTTGTTGAACTGAATAGCTTAAAAGTATATCAATGTTGGTCTCATCAACCATATCAATTTTTCTTAGAAAAAATAGTGATATCAAATAATAATAAAAAGTGCCTTGACCATAATCTATGACGACATCTAATCCTATAAAATAATTTATATAATCGTAATACTTATCGAAATCAGAGTTGGTAGGGGCTAAGTAGAAAAAGTTTATCCAATTTTGAGTAATAAAAATTCCAAAGATTAACAAAAACCAATAAGCTTTATTTTGAATTTTAAATTTTTTCATATATTTACAATCTTAGAAAAATTGAACACATATATTAGTAAAAAGAAAATGATTTTAATATATCTCTTACAATTAAACATATGAAAGAAAAACTAAACAGCTTAACATGGCTGCTTGTAGCAGTTAGTATTACTATTTTTTTCTTTAACATATTTTCTTACGACCCAAAAAATGGATACGATGGTGATGCGCATTATGAATATATAAAATTTGTCACAATGTATTTACCCGAAAATTTCAAATTGCCGGGAATAGGAGATACTTACGAATTTTTTTCACCACCTTTGGCTTATATATTTCCTTCTTTAGTAGGAGTTCTATGTCGAAATATTATAAGTTCTTCAGATTATGTTAATGATTGTTATGTTTATCAAGATAATTTTACCCAATTTTTTCAATTGATAATGTTCATTGGCTTAGTCTTTATGTACGTAAAGATATCAAATAAATTATTTCCAAAAGATTCGAGATTTAGAAACACTGTTCTTATTTTGCTCATTTGTTTAACCCCAAACTATAAAGCATTCATGATGTTTAGAGGAGAGCCTTTTGTAACACTCCTTATTGCTGTTATGGTTTATTTTTTAATTCAACTCTATCAAGAAGAATACGAATTAAACTTTTTAAACTCATTACTTTTTGGTGTACTTATTGGACTAATTGCATTAAGTCGTCAATGGGGATTTTTGTTTTTTCCTACGGTTGTTTTTTTTACATTTATTTCTAGAAAAAAACTTTCATTTAAAAGACTTTTTGGTTTTTTTACAATCTCTTCAATTGTTGGTTTTATAATATCTGGTTGGTTTTATTTGGGTCTTTATAATCAATATGGTTCTTTTGCTAAGTTTAATCTTGAGCCAAATAATTTCTCAGTATTAGATTTGATAAGAATTATGTATATAAACATAAACATTGATGAGTTATTTACAAATCCGACTAAAAACTCTACATTAAGAGGGCTATTTCCAGTTTTTTATGCTGATTTATGGGGTGATTATAATATGTACTTTTCTTATCTAGATCATAAGTTTACTGGAAGAAATTTAAGATTTGAAAATTATTTAGGAAGGGTTGCGCTTATATCAGTTTACCCAACTGCTTTGATTCTTTATGGATTAGTAAAATTATCAATCGATTTTGTTTCTAAAAAGATAGATTTAATTTCAATTACACAAAAAGTTATTTTTTTCAATGTTATAACTACATGGTTCTTTTATTGTTCGTGGATTGTTATCTACAATTTTTATAATGAAACTATAAGCGGGGTCTCTCCCGTCTATATGCTGCAGTTAGTTAATTTATTTCCACTATTAGGAGGGCTGGCTTCTATGACCATTTATAAAAAATATCCAAGTTTTTATCAAATAAATTTAATAATATTGTCATTAATTTTTCTGCACAATATTGGAGTGATTTACTTAAGCAATTAATTTTAAAATATTTTCACACATACTCTTTTGCCATCTTTACTAAATGCAAGGTATTCATAATCATCAACTTGAAAAACCTCCTCAAGTGCTTTATGCTCTCCATTTTTCCAACCGCTGTAGTTATAAAGTTGATCAAATAAAATTATTGAGTTTTTTAATAAGAATGGCTTTAATCTTTCTAAAACAAATTTAGTACTTGGGTATGTGTCTAAGTCCATGTGTACAAAGCCTATTTGAGGGTTTTGTAAATTTAAGAATGGGTCTAGGGTTTCCTGAACAAGTCCAACATGAATTTCAACATTTTTTTTCAAGAAAGGAACTTTCCCATTTAAGTTATATGCTCCTTGTGATCTGTAGAAACCTAGCCAATCTTCTGATAAACCTTTAAAGGAATCAAAACCATGAATCTTTTCTACAAATTTTGAAAAATAGTTTATTGAAATGCCTTTATGAACGCCAAACTCTAAATAAAATATTTCATTATTTTGGTCAAGGTTTTTGTTTAGTTCTAAAGATTTTTTAATAGAGTACTCTCTTATTTTATCGTCGGAAATAAATATAGAAGTATAGAAATGTTTCTTAAAATAATTATAAGATTCATTTATTTCATCACTTTCAAATCTGCCATAAACATCATTAGGAGAAGCTTTTAAATAATGTTTGTGTTTGTAATATGTATTACTTAAAATCTTTAAAAACTTTATATAAGCTCTTTGTATGTTATGAATAAATATATACATTATCACCTACTTTAAATTCAAATCTTTATAATTCAAACAAAAAGTGTGGGTTATGTAAAAATTTTTGAAACAATTTTTTAATAATATTGGTAATCAAATTATTATTTAGTTTAATGACCAATATTAAAACATACTGTAATCTTGAACTTGTAAATGAATGACAAGAAAAATTTAAAATCAAGCTTTTTAATACTTTCATTACTTACTTTTTTAAGCAATGTATTAATTTACATTATTCAATTTTATTTTAATAAAGAAAAAGTAGACTATTATCTGTGTACAAGTTTAGAAACTTATTCATACAGTTTTTTTTCTAAAAACATAGATCTAATTTATCCAGAAAGTTGTGATTTAGAACCCTACGCATTAGGAATAGTCAATTTAGGTTCTTATTACGGATTAACAGAATTTGTTTACTTAGATAGACCACTCTTTATTTTATATATCGCAGCATTTTTTAATTTGATAAAACTATTGAGCTTTTCATCATTAAGTACCATTTCTATATTAAAAATTAGCTTTTTCCTTGGACAACTTTTTTTAACAACTTTAATTTGTATTTACTTACTCAAAATATTTAATTTTATAAATATAGATATTAAAAATAAATATCTCTTCCTTCCACTTTTAGTTTCAGTATCTCCTATGTTTAAATGGCATATTTTTGAGTCTACTTCTATGACATTTACATTTTTTATATTTCTTATTGGAATTTATATTTTTATTAATAATAAATATATAAATTTACCTATTTATTTTTTTTGTGTTGGCCTGTTATTTTTAATTCATAGATCGGCTTTACTAATTTTGGTATTTTTTGTTATTAATAGTGTGATTTATAAATCTTTAGAAAAAGAAAAAATACTAAGTACTGTATATTTTTTTATTCCAGTTATATTTTATTACACTTCTATTTTCATATTCTCTGGCTTTTATGATCACCAGGCTGAAGATTGGAGACAATTTATTTGGGTATTAGACTTCTTGCAAGGAAAAGAAACTCTGCAAAGTGGTTACTTTTGCCAAACCCCAATATTGGCACTTAAATGTTATACAAATGACTTAGCCATGCTGGCAAAATATTTAGCAACTCCAGCTTTAGTCTGTTTAGCTTATATATCTATAAACTTTAAAACATTTAGCAAACCACTTAATAAAGTTCTAGGTTCGTCTATTGTTTTCACTCTTATTATTAACTTATTTTGGTTGTTTATTGGTTGGTATCCACCAATCAGGTTTTCATATTATGGTTTTGGGAATTTAGTAATATTTATTTCAATTTTAATATTTTTTAATTTACAAAATAATATTTCCCAATCACTGTTTATCTCAGGTTATTTATTTTACTTTATAATACTTAATCACTGGAATAGTCCACTTGTTGTAGAACCAAATCAGCTAATGAGAATTTCTATTTTTTTATTTATTGGATCTATTTTTGCTGAATATTCTTCTAGAAATCGATAATACTGTTAATTTAATCAGCTTTTAAATTAGAGATTATTTTTTTGTTTTTAACTTTTTTATAGAAGTCATCTAAAGTATGCGCAAAATCTATAAAGAAAAGATTTACAAATGAATATACGTACCTGTAAGCTGAACCTACTTCAATGTTTTTCCAAACAGTTGAATATAGATACAAAACTAAAATTAAATTAATTACTAATAAAAGTGTTAGTAAATTTAAATTTTTCTTAGATTTCATATTTATCAATTTAATAACTATAAAAATAAATATGAAAAGTGTCATAACTCGATCTAAAAGCAAAGAGTCTGAAAATACGGAAACTACTTTAATAAAATTAAAATCAAAAAATTTTTCACCATTTTGTAAAAATATTTCTAAATATACATTTTCAATTCCAGGATCATTGGATGCTTGTTTATTAAAAATTACAAAATTAAGATATAAATTGCTTAATAGGAATCCAATAAGTGGATATCCAATATAAAGTAATTTTTTATATTTTAAATATAAACTTATAGCTAACAATAAAAATAATACTGAAGCGAAAGGTTTCAGAAAATATAGAAATCCAATATTAATCAATAGAACTCTTTTTTTCATGACATCAGAATTAATAAAAACATTATATGCAAATGTACTAAAAAGAAAATTAACTATTACTTCTCCCATTAATGAATTAAAAAAAATATAACTTGTCCAATCGCTATTTAAAAGAATCGAAATATAAATAAGCAAAATTGAAATTTTTATATTTTTATTGATTTTTAGTTCTGAAATTAAAAGCAAGTTTAAAAATAAAAAAATATTTGGTATAACCAAAGAAAAATTAAAAAATTGCTTACCAATAAATAGTAAATTTAGAGTGGCAAAAATATGATTTATCATTAATGAATATCCTTCAAATATATTTAATCTGTATGCAAAATAAAGATCTTTATTATAAATTTTCTCTGTCATTGGTTGCCAAAATTTCACAACATCACTGCTATATTGAATATAATTAAAATCAAAAAAAGAGTAGTTACTTGTAACAAGTCTTATTACTAATAATGAAATAATTATCAAGAATGGCTTTTTAAAATTTCTTTTTTTGTAAATGTAAAAAACTAAAAGTAATGTATTTGAATAAATAAAAATATCTTTAAATGAAAAATATTCTTTGTCTATTGGAAGTATAAGAAAATTAATTGCAAAAAAGCTTACCAAGTAAACAGCAATTGATAATGCGACTGAATTAAATTTAAACAACTTGTTAATTTCGTAACCAACAACATATAAAAACAAAAAACACAACAGAGATATAAGCAAAGTTTTTATGTAAATGTGTGACAATGAATTAAAATTTAAAATAAAATTTAGTAAAAATGGAACCACAATAAGAAATGGAATATAATTTTTTAAATTATTCATTTAAAAAATTTAGAACATCAATAATAAAATAAATGCAGATAGAAAAAATAATTACAATTAATTCTAAGTCATAGAGATTAGTTACTTTTAAAACTGTCAAGATGTTGATGACATAAAATATAAGACTTGACATTGAAAGGTTGTGTTTTGCATTCAGGTAGTTTTTTAAATATAGCATTTTTATAAATACTGGGATAACCTTCAAAGAACCTCTTATCAGAGAAACGCTGCTCTTTTCATCGCCATAGATTGTTTTCATTGAAAATTCAGCAATTTTTAGTTTAAAAATATTTGCAATTAGAAGAAACGAGTTCTCAAAGAAATAGTCATTTCTTAAATATTTAATATTAATTCTTTCTAATATAGTTGAATTAAATCCGACCAGACCATTGTTTGGATCGGATATTTTATAATTTCCTGTAACAATCTTTTGCAAGTTAGTAGTTATTAAATTTGCAAATACTCTTATCATTGGCATATCAGAATAAGAGCCAATAAATCTATTACCTTTTACAAAATCAAATTTATTATTTTTTAATAATTGTAAAAGTTGGGGAATGTCGGATTCTAGATGTTGCCCATCTCCATCAAATTTGATAATAAATACTGCTCCCAACTCCTGTGCTTTTAAGATTCCTTTTTTTGTTGCACCACCTATTCCAAGATTTTTTTTATTATTTATAATGACTAACTTATTATTTTTAATTTGATTTAGTATTTCCGGCGTATTGTCCGTTGAAGCATCATTTACAACAATTATTAAGTCGCAATGGCTAGAAACACTTTCTATTATTTTTTTAACAGTTTTTTCTTCATTAAAAACTGGAATTACTACAGCGACCATATATAAATTATAAATTTATAAACACAAATTTACTTTTATTTTTATGATGTTATTTAAAAAAGAGTTAGAGAAATTGATAGGGTATCCCTAAAATAGTCAGAAATGAACACAAATAGCTATAAATTTAGAACAAGAGTCAAACACAGATATTATCGTGTTAAAAAAAATATATTAAACCAACGACTTAACCTATTAACTTATTCAAAATATATAAAGTTGAAAAACTCTGAAGCAAAAGAATACGAAAAACTTCATGATTTTTATAAGTTAAATAATATTAAAATAATTGAAGGTAATTCAACTCAATCTGCAATGCAAAAAGAATACCTAGACAAATACAAAGAACATTTTAAAAATGTTTTAGAAATTGGATTTAATGCAGGACATTCTTCAGAAATATTTCTAAGCATGAATGAAAACTGTAGATTAACAAGTGTGGACATTGGATTTTGGTACTATGGAAAATTTGGCGTTGAATTTTTAAATAAAAAATATCCTGGTAGATTGAATGTTTTTTTTAAAGATTCTTTGCAAGCATTAGAAACTTATGAAGTTGTTTCTGAAAATACTATTTTTAATTTTATATATATTGATGGAAATCACACATATGATTACGCATACAATGACATAAAAAATTGTAGTAAATTTGCAGACAAAAATACTATTGTTGCTATAGATGATGTCGTAATTGATGAAAAATATAGATCTCTAGCTAATACTGGTCCAACAGAAGCGTGGAAAAATTTATTGAAAGATGATTTCATTACGGAAATAGAAGTTGCACATTTTAAAGATTTGAACAGGGGTATAGCTGTAGGGAAATATAATTTATAACAATTTAAGCGTCTTTTTACTTTCCTAGAGCTTTAAGTATTTTTTTCTAATAAAAGAATATACTGTGTAGGGAATTGACGAATTCCCGTTCTATTTATTGATAAAATTTTAAAATCAGAAAATAATTTCTTAATAGCGTGCTCTGTAAATCTCCAATAGTCTTCAGGTTCATCATGAAGTGGATAAATGAAGGGAACTGAAATAACTAAATGTCCCTTTTCTTTCATTAAATATTTCAAATTCTTAATAGCTAAATTAGTATCATAAACGTGTTCTAATACATTAGTGCACAGAACTAAGTCATACTTTTCTTCGATCTGTATTTCACTTGTAATATCCAAAAATTTGTGACCAAGTTCTGAATTAATATCTGTTTGTATAAATGAATTTGAATTTGAGAAAATATGGACAGCAGATTGATTTTTTCTAACGTCACCACTTCCAATTTCTAAAATGTCCAAATTTTTATAATTTGACTCTATTGAATTTAAATATTTGTATAAGGGTTTTCTTGTTGGAAGGAGTACATGAACTAGTGATCTGACAACATTTAATAACATCTGTGGACAGAGGCAGAATCGAACTGCCTACCCTTGCATTTAAGACACAGGCTAACCATTTGACCTATGATTATTATAACTAATTGTATTTAAATATATATCAAATATAGAGAGGCCGTATCCTGCAATAAGCGTGTCTGAGTTTTTGTTGTATTCTTACTAAAATAAAAATATGTCAATAACTCCAATTCGAATAATTTTTGCCCAAATATGAAAGTTTTAAATATAAAAGAAATTTCAATTGTTTTTTTAGAATTATTATTTTTATATTCGACTTTGTTTTTTGAATATTATTTAACATTAATTGTTGCTATATACTTTACGTTTAAATATGGTGTTCTAAAACAAACGGTTAAAATTTTTCAAAACTATATAATTTATATATTTGTAATAATTTTCTATTCAAAATATTTTTACCAAAAACAAACTAGTAATCAATCAATATTTTGGGATATGCAAATATTTTTGAATAAACTTAAATGTAATGATGAGATTGATTTTGTCTACAAAACCGAATATAGCAAAAATTTATTAAACTGTGAATCAATTAATTTTGGGCCTCTTTCTGAAATCTTATTATTTAAATCTAATATCTGGGTTACTACTTTAGTTGTAGCATTTTTCTTCTTCTTTATGGTTTTAATTTATTGGTTTAAATATATTGAAAATCAAAAAATTTACTATTTTCTATTCGTATATTTTCTATCCCCACCATCCTTAATGTTATTTGAATCTTTAAATCCAGATATAATTTACTTAATATTTTTTTGGACTTTGTACCAAAAAAAAACATCGAACTATGGAATTGTATGGGTTTTAGTCATAACGATACTGACCCAATTAAAGATTTATACTGTTGGAATATTGGCAGGTATAATCCTGTTAAATATTTTAAATTTAAACATTAAACAAGCAGTATATAATTTTATCTTTTTATTAATTAATATTTTAATTCTGTTTAATCACTTTATATTTCAAGACAGAGCCTACCCAACACCATTCAATAATACATTCCAAACATTCGGAATAATTAATGATTTTCAGCTGGCTAATAACCGATTTGGTCTTAATTATTTTTATCTACTAATTGTTTTAATATTTATCTTTTCAATACTTATCAATATGTATCTAAAGGAATTTCATAATATGTCAAAACATTTAAATAATAGAGAAAATTTTTTAATAATTTTTTATCCAGTCGTTTTCATAATTTTAAGTTTTACAAATTTTGCATATAAATATACCGTGCTAATTTTTTTCCTAATTTTATTTTATGAAAACTTTTCAAAATTTAATAAAGTACTACTTCTGATTATGAATGCATTAATTAGTTTAGAATATTTTTTTGGGTTTGAAATCTATGAAACTACTTTTACAATATTTTTTATTGTTATTTCAAAAGTGCTTTTCTATTATTTTTACTCTTTCTATTTAATAACTTTTTTGTTATTAATCAAAAACAAAGTAATAATGAACAACTTGATTAAATAACTTAACTTTCAATAAGAAGATGGTTTTGAGACAGATGAATTACACCTAGAAACAGGTTTAGGGACTTTTATTAATAATATTTAAATATACTCATACATATGTTCTCAGTAAATGATTTGTGCGGCGTTAGGTTAACAAAAGAAAGTTTTGTAAATTTTGATAAAGATGGAAACTTTATATTTGAGAATGATCCAAACTTTGAATCAATAAAATTAACTGACAAATTTAATAGAACAATAATGGTTAATTCCTTTGAAGAATGTGAACACTATGTACTTGGTGGTTGGAACAGCAGTGCGAATATGAATATTGAATATTTTTCTCAGTATTTTTTGATAATTTTTATAGTTGTTGCAGTTTTAAAAAGAAAATATCTTTTACGTTTTAGATATGAAAATTAAAATAACAAAAAATTTTATTTTAATAGTTTTATTAGTTCTCACGCCTTGGTTTAATGCAAATTATTTTGATAATATAAAACCTCCAACTAACACTGAAAATTATGAATTTTACGAAGCTAATCCTTGTAAGGTTTCATTATTTGAATTTATCTATAGCAATAAAGAATTTCTTAATTTTGAGCTAGAAAGTGATAATTATTCTTCAATCCTGTGTTTTGGTAGGATATCGCAAATTAAAGATAGCAAAACAATAGCAATAGGAACAAATTTTCTGATGAGCACAACTTTTTATATCCTTTTTATTATTTTCTTACTAAACAGCAAGAAGTCAATGAAAATTTTAAAACTACAAACTAACTATTTAAAGATTTCTTACTTAAGTTTGCTGTTTACATTTTTATTTTTTTCAGATCGTAAATTCTACGTCACAAAATTTTATTTTTTAGATCCCTTTAAATTTAGAACTTATATTTTAATATTTATTTTTGTGTTTTTAATTTCAATTCTTTTAATTGAAGCTTATCAAAATAAACAGCAACACTTAATTAATTTACTGCCCTATGTATTACTGTTTTCGGGTGTTGTTTCAGAATCTAACTTGAACGTTTTTTCAATAATTATTATTTACCTAGGCATAGAGTCTATAAGTTTAAATAGAAATCATTTAAGAATTTTTAAAATTTATATGTTAATAAATTTTCTATGGACTTTAAATGCGAGGGATACATATATTTTACAAAAGAATATATATCCAGGATTCTCAAGTACATCATATGATTTTTACTCAATATTTATTTACTCAATATTTTTTATACTATTTTTATTAGGCGCTTATAAGTTTGTTGTAGATAACATTAATTTTTTTTCATATAAAGACTTTATGAAAAACTTTTCGACGGTAGTGTCATTAATAGTATTTTTGAATATTTTTAATTTAAAAATAAATATTATAGGCTTCTTCAATAAGTTTTTTAATCCGCAAAATACAGAAAGTATTATTTATTATGATTTCTTTAATTTGTTTAGATTTGATGAAAGGATTTTATTTTTATTCATTATTATTTTTTTGTTTAAATTTGTTATTACTAGATCCCTACAGAGTGTTGACTACTTACCTATGTTGCTTATATTTTTAACAGCTGTAAATTATTCAAGCTTTATCTCTACTATTCATAATAAATATAATTTGACAAAAGAATTTTTTAAAATTTACAACCCTACTTTTTTAGAATTTTTATTAGGTAGTGGTCCATTAAATTTCAATCAACTCTACATTGAATCAAATTATCAAACTATTTTAAATCAACATTTATTTTTAACATCGTTTCTATTATTTTTTGGTTTCTTAGGGGGAATAGTTTTAGTTATTTTTCTGCTAAATTATTTTAAGAATAATTTGTTAAGTAAAGATAGATTATTTTTTACCATTTTGTTATTCGCAAGTTTTGCTTTTAGTGACACTATAAATTATTTGCCAATATTTTTGATATATGTTCTTTTCTTTATTGTTTTTAAAAAGGAAAACTTCAATTCATAAATTTGCAAATAAATTATACCTAGTAGGTTTGCAATGATTAATAAAGAGTTAGCTAAATGAAAACTAGGCTGCTTAGTAAAATCTTTATAGTTTTTATATTCACCATATTTTTTTTGTTTATCATATTTTTTGCAATCTTTTTCCATATCAAGTCCAAAAATATAATTGTTTATACTACAGAAATTGGAATACATATTTACTTCTTGTAAATCTGAGGTTGTAATATATTCTGAATGCCTTGGAAAGCCAAAAATATAAAGGAAGGTTGGAATAAGCAAAAAAAGCAGGAATAGGCTCTTTAATTTGGTTTTAACTAATTCTGAAATTGTAAATGAAAAAGCTATAACAATAAAGAAAGAATAGTAAAAAGGTTTTAGGGTGTCCCCTATCATTGGATCAAAATTGTTTTCTGGAAAACCTGAAATTACATGTATTAAAAGAATAAAATACCCAACATAAGGCATAATAAAAAACTTTTTTTTGTTTTTATCGGACCTTTGAAAAAAAGTTAAGAAAAAGAGAAAAAATACTAATGCAAGTATTGCCGAAGTAGTTTTTCTTAGAAAATAATTTGGATTTTCGTCTTGAACAAATATTATAATTTCTTTTTTTTCAAGATTTAGTTCAGGTAATTTTAAGAAATTTGATTTTTCGAAAACAAATAAATCATGTCTCAGTTTATAAAAATTTGAAGAATCATTTTCCCAATACAAATCAAAATAATCTCCAAAGGAATCCAGTAAAGTAATATGGATTGCTGATTCATTATGTAGGTGTTTATAGGGATAGAAAAACATTTTTTCTGGATTAAATTTATAAAGTAAGCTTAGGCTACCTGTATTGTTGTATTTTTCTTCAGTTTGCGAACCGCTTTCTAAGTCAAAGAAACTTCTATTATTTAAATTATTGTTTTCGTTTACTGCCATTAGTAATGTCGACAAAATTATTATTAATAATAAGAAAAAGTGTTTCATATTATTTTTGCTTAAATAAATAAAAATTCTCGAAAAATAAAATATAAAAATAAATAACGACAACATAACGAAAATCGAGCCTTTTTGAGTAGCCAATGAAACATATAAAGGTATTGATATAAATAATAATTTTATCTTTTTTGTAATTATGAATTTTTCTAATGCAACAAAAAGCCATGGCATTAAAGCAAAAGCTAAAATTTCTGGCTTAAAAATCATCCTTTGGGCAACACTTATAGGTAAAAAATTAATAAGAATTAGAGAGGTTAGTATCTGCGTTTTATTGTAATTAAAGGTTTTAAGTAATCGATAAACTCCTATAGATCCGATGATAAATAATATAAAATTCATTTCCTGAATGCTTTTAGATATATAAATGAAAAAGGTTTCTGAAGTAAAATTAAAATTTCTTATATAAAAATAATAAGAATGTAAATCATAAAAAATAAATCCCTGTTCACTTTGTGGTTGGCTAACTACACCATAATTAAATTCTAGAAAAGTAAAGTACCTCATGAAATCTGGACTGTCTGATGAATTATAGAAAAGAAAAATCATTTCTTTAATATAAAAAAGTGAGAAGATATAAAAAATTAATAAAAAAGAAAAGTATTTATCTTTTTTAAAGAGTTCATATTTTGAATCTTTATTATATGAACTTGATTTCATAATAAAATTTTATCATTAAGAAATATATGAGATCTTATTTTTTTCTAAGTTTAAGGAATTAAAGTAAGACAAAGGGGGAATATAAGATATGGAGCTTTATGAAATAATTTATTACATATTTTTTGTTAAAATTTTATGACAAAATTTAGTCAAAAATATTTACTCTTAACTCTGATTATTTTAAACACAGTTGTTCAAAGTCAAAACCTAAATGAACAACTTTTCAAAGATACCGATGTTCCAACATATATAAATATAGGAAATAGTATTTTGTCAGGGAATCTGCCTTACGAAGCTACTTGGGAAGGTAAAGGTCCCTTGTTTTATATATTGTTTAGTTTTGTAACATTATTGACCAATGGACAAGTCCTTTATATTAAAATTTTTAGAATACTTTTATATAATCTTGTTTTGATTGTAATTTTTAATTACAGTAAAAAGATTACTTCAGATCCTATAAAATTACTTTTCCCAGCACTTACTTTTATTTTATTCTTAAATAGTTTTAGTTTTGGTGGGAGTCTATATTATGAATTTTTTATATGTCTATTCCTATATTTAATATTTGAAAAAAGTAAGTCTATAATTTATAAACCTATCTTGTCAGGAATAATTTTTGGGGCTTTGGGTCAAATTGTTATTATTTCTAATATGTTTATTGCTCCTTTTATATTCAAAGTAATGAAAAATAATAAACAAAAAATGTCTTACTTGCTTAGGTTTTCATTTGGCTATGTAGCTTTTATTGGTTTAGTTTACTTTATATTTCTCATGAATAATTTGGATGAAATTTACTTATTTACAAATTTTGAATTCCCTTTGCTGTATGGAAATGCAGAGTATGGTTATGACGTTGGCATAACAACTCTATTTTTTTATATTTTTGATAATGAAAGTATATATTTATTTGTTCAGTTTTCTTTAATTGCGACAGCTTTTATATTTTATTTTTTTAAACAATTTGAAATTTATATAAATAATAATTTTTATAGGTCGGTGTTGCTAATAGTTACTTACCTTTTTCCAATATTTGTAGATAAACTATATGGACATCACTGGATATATTTTTTATTTTTTCTTTGTCTTTATTTAAATAATTATTTAAATTTTAAAAATAAATTATTGTACTTTGTATTTTTAATTTTTCCCTTATGGGGAAGTGTTGTGTCTTTATCTCATGGTATAAATCAAATACTTGCTATAAACTCACTTGAATTCAAAAGTGAAGTTTTAGTTGAAAAACTTAAATCTGAAAATATTAAAATTGAAAAAGCACTGGTTTGGAATATTCAATATATAATTACACAATTGGATGTTACAACACCTCTTTATATTCAACATCCAACATTTATTAATAAAGAAAATTCTAAAGCAATAAATAGAATAAATGAACTTACGGGGACAGTAAATGATCTAGAGTATCAAATATCGCAAAAGCCAGATTTGATTGTTTGTAGCGAAGAAAGGTATAGTTTTTGTTCAGACTTAAAAGGTTACTACTTATACGAGAAGTTGATTTTTGATAATAAAACATTAAATGTCTATCTTCTAATCGATTCTTGACTGACCTTAGCTCTTAATATTTTTCAAAAATAATAAATACGTCTAAAGTAATTTTCTCACAACTAAATTTACTATATTAAGATGGAAGTAAGTTGATATCTAAAAATTTTGAAATTAACCCATTTTCAGAGGATTTTAATGAGATTAAGGTAATTAAATTTACTTTAAATAACGACGACAGAGGATCGTTTAGAAAAATATACGAAAGTTCAGAGATTAAAAGCGAAATCGGCAACTTAGATGAGGTATATTATTCAACTTCACATAAAAATGTAATAAGAGGAATACATTTGCAAAAAAATCCCTTTCAGTTATCAAAACTTGTAACTTGCATAGAAGGAGAAATAAACGATTTATTTATAGATTTACGTATAGAAAGCAAAAACTATAAAAAATTTCAATCACTAAAAATTGATAATAAAACTGCGGTAATAATTCCACATGGTTTTGGTCATGGATTTAGCGTTTTATCTCCAAAAGCAACAGTAATGTATTGTCAAAATGGAGTATTTAATGAAGAAAGTGAAATTGGAATTAATCCCTTAAGTCTAAATTTTGATTGGAAAGTTTCTAACCCTTTGCTTTCTGATAAAGATAAGAGCTTTCCAAACATCGATGACTTCGAAATTAAAGTTTAAAAAAAATAAAAAGTTATAATTTTATATGGAAAAATCAGCGACTGTAGATGAACTAAAAGAAAAAATACAGGAGCTTGTTGAGGAATTTGTAAAAATTAAACATAAAACACCTGAATTTATTCCTGAAATTTCACGTGTTCCAGTAAATGGAAGGGTTTTTGATTCAAATGAAATTAAGTCTTTAATTTCTGCTAGTTTAGATTTTTGGTTAACAGATGGAGAGTATTCAGAATTGTTTTCCGAACTTATGACAGAATTTATTGGACTTAAACATATTAGATTAGTTAACAGCGGATCTTCTGCTAACTTAGTAGCATTGTCCTCATTGACAAGTTCTAAAATAAAAAATAATATCAAGGAAGGTGATAAAGTTATTACTGCTGCCGTCGGGTTCCCGACAACAGTTAATCCGATATTTCAAAACAATCTAGTTCCAATATTTGTTGATTGTAGGTTAGGTACTTACAATCCAGATGTGAATGACATTATATCTTCTTATACAGAAGACACCAAAGCTATTTTCTTAGCTCATACCTTGGGGAACCCCCTCGAAATGGATAAGTTGATTGATTTTGCAGAAGATAAAAATTTGTGGGTTATTGAAGACAATTGTGACGCTTTAGGTTCTACGTATAAAAATAAGCTAACAGGTACATTTGGAAATATATCAACTCTCAGTTTTTATCCGGCTCACCATATAACTATGGGTGAAGGTGGAGCCGTTATGACAAATAGTAATTCTTTAAAGCTTTCCATAGACTCATTTAGAGATTGGGGAAGAGACTGTTGGTGTAAAAGTGGTCATGATAATACATGCAACAAAAGGTATGACTGGCAACAAGGTCAGCTTCCCTATGGGTATGATCATAAGTTTACATATTCAAATATTGGATATAATTTGAAAGCTACCGACCTTCAAGCATCAATAGGAGTTGCTCAAATGAATAAGTTAGAAGGGTTTGTTTCAAAAAGAAAACATAACTGGAACAAAATAAACAATTTTATATCTTCAAAAGATAAATACTTTATACCCCATATAGAAACGGAAAATTCTGAACCAAGTTGGTTTGGATATGCAATAACAATAAGGGATGGCGTTTCTTTCACAAGAGAAGAGTTGCTTAATTACTTGAATGAAAACAGAATAGATACAAGACTTATGTTTGGTGGAAATTTAATTAAACAGCCTGCATATCAATCAAAAAAATATATTGTAAGCGGTCAGCTTGTAAATGCAGATAAAGTTATGAATGATTCCTTCTGGATAGGCGTTTATCCAGGAATAACTGATGAAATGATTGAATACGTGGTAGAAAAATTTGAATTATTTTTATCAAAAAATACTTAAATTAAGTCCAGAATAAATTTGAATCTAATTTCTTTTCCTTTACTAGTGAATCTAGCTTACCTAACCTAATCTCATTCCCAGTTAATTCATAATTTTTTAAATTTCTTATGAGATCAAGTATTCCATTTCTCATATCAAATTCAATTTCAAATTCTGGAAAGTATTTGTTTAACTTATCGAAGCTTAAATAATAAGACCTTTGATCATTATCTTTATCTCCAAAATCAATATCTTTAATATTTGTCAGTTCAGATATTATTTCAGAAATTTCTTTAATTGAATAATTAAGTGAGTTGTTGCCTGTATTAAATATTTCTTTATCGAAGTTTCTAACATCCCTTATAGCAAGATCAACAAGACTACAGAGATCTTGTACGTGTATAAATGGACGCTTAGGTGATCCATCAGAAATTACTCTTATTTTTTTGTTTTTTATAGCATTAAATGTTAAATCATTGACAACAAGATCAAGTCTTAAATTTTTTGAAAAACCAAACACAGTTGAGTTTCTAAAAATTATAGTTTCAAAATCAAAATTGTTTTCGAGTATAAATTTCTCATTATTTATTTTCGCTAATGCATATTCTGTAAGTGGATTTACTTCTGATTCTTCATCTAATTTGCTTTCATTAAAGCCATATACACTAGCTGAAGACATGTATATAAATTTTTTTACATTTAAAAGATTTGCTAAATCTAATAGTTTTTTTGTAGCTTGATGATTAATTTTATTTGTTAATTGTGGATTAAATGCGCCTAAAGGATCATTTGATAATTCACTCATATGAACTATGGCATCAATGTTTGATAGATTGTCTACTTGGATATTCCTTATATCTTCAGATATTATTTTCAATCTATTTGATTTGTGTTTGCCGAAATAAAAAGTATCAAAAACTGTAATGTCATAAGTATTTGAAAAAAGTTCAACAAACTTAGTTCCAATATAACCATTCCCTCCTGTAAGTAAAATTTTTTTCATTTTATCATCATGTATTTTCAGAAATTTCATCAAGAATTTTCTCTAAATCGAAATCAAAATATTTTATTTTAATTTCACTTGAAAAACTATCTCCTAAATTCGAAATTCTAAATTCTATTTTATTTTTTATATTTTCTTTGAGATAGGAAGTTAAATATGAATTGATTGATGAAATTAAATATTCTTTCTTTGAAAGAAAAGAATATTTAGCATTATTATTTGATTGAAGCAGAGAATATATTTCGTTGATAATAATATCGATATCCAAGATATTTATAAATAAATTTGGATTTTCTAAATTTAAACTTTTTTCTAATTTTAAAGAGCTGACCATATTAGGAATTAATTTGTCTCTAAAATCATTTATACCAATGGTGTTACTTAAAAATATCTCATTAAAGTTTATATTTGAATCATTGGCAAATTCATCAAGAAATTTAGAAAATTCATTTTTTGATTTTACATAGGTAGAGTTGTTAATACGAGTATCAGAACTAAATGAAAACACTGTATTAGTGTATAAAATATTTAATAATTTTATATCATAATTTATTAAATCTTGAAAAAATTTTTTACCGAATAAATAATTAGAATTATAAATTTTCTCTTTGCTTTCTTCATTCAGGTCATAAAAAGTAGCTAAGTGCAGAATATCAACATGATCACTTTTTTGAACAATCTTAAAAAATTTATTTTTAGAAATTATTTCTAACTCTTTTCTTAGTAAAAAAAAGTTCTTACTATTTAAACCTAATATTTTGTAGTCGTCTAAAAATTTATTATTTAGTACGACTTCAGATCCTATAAAACCGGTGATTCCCGTAATTATTAGAATCTTTTTTTTTCCCACTTGAACATTATATACTTAAATGTATGAAGATTAAAAAGGTGCTAATCCTTGCTGGGGGAAAAGGAACAAGGATGAGGGAAAATACTTCGACGATTCCTAAACCTATGGTCAAAATTGGAGGTATCCCAGTTTTAGTTCACATCATAAATCATTTTGAAAAATTTGGAAATTTTGAATTCATAATTTGTACTGGCTATAAAGAAGAAGTTATTATTGAATACTTTGAAAATAAAAAGTACAAAAATATTAAAATACTTCCTACAGGTTTAGAAACTAACACAGGTGGAAGAATACTAAAAACTAAGGAACTAATTGAAGATGATTTTTTTATGACTTATGGTGATGGGCTTTCAGATATTAATGTAAATGAAGTTATAAATTTTCATATTTCTCATAAAAAAAAAGCAACTATTTCTGTAAATAAACCTGTTTCAAGATTTGGCCTTGTTGATTTTGACTCAAAAGGAAAAGTAAATTCATTCATAGAAAAGCCCATATTAAACTCATATGTAAATATGGGCTACATGATTCTAAATCCTAAAATTTATGATTACATTAATGGCGATGAAGTTTTTGAAAACGAACCATTAAAATTACTTGCAAGTTTAGGAGAAATATATGCATATAAGCACAATGGTTTTTTTAGACCAATGGATACTCATAGAGAGTATTTAGAATTAAATGATTTATGGGAAAAAGGAAATGCACCGTGGAAAATATAACATATAAAAAAATTGATATTGTTGTTCCCTTTTTCAACGAACAAGAGGTTGTTTTAGATTTCGTCAATAAATTAGAAATTGAGTTATATAAAATAAAAGAATCATTTAAAAATTTAGAGTTTAATTGTATTTTTGTAGAGAACGGGTCAACAGATAATACCCTGAAAATACTTTCTGAGCTGTCAAAAGATAAAAATTATAACATTATAAAACTTGTTAGGAATTTTGGAATAGACGGAGGAATTAGAGCTGGATTGAGCCAGAGCAAAGGTGATGCCGTAATTATCCTTCATGGTGATCTTCAAGATAATCCGGAAGTAATAAAAAAATTAATTGACGGATGGGATCAAGGATATGAGCAAATATTAGTTAAATACAAAGCAAAGGATAGAGAAAGTTTTTTAAGAAAACTTGGCACTTACATATATTATAAATGGGCAACTTATGCATCCGATGGATTAATCATATCTGGAGTTAGTGATTTCAGACTAATTTCAAGAAAAATAGTTGAGTTGGTTAATAACTTAGATGAAAATATTTTTTTACTAAGAGGTATATTTATTTGGCCGGGATACAACTACAAGATAATTGAAGAGAAAAAGAGTAAAAGGAAGTATGGAAAATCAAATGTTAATTTGCCAACTGTATTGAAATATTTTAAATTGCCAATCTCACTTTCAACTAGAATTTTATATGTCATACCTATTCTTAGTTTCTTTATCTTTACTGCCAGCATATTGTTTGTTCTTATAACGTTATTTTATTTTTTAATAACTGGAGATTTATTGATAGAAATTGAACCTAGATTAACAATTTTAATACTAATTAATATTACTTTATTGATGATGGTAGGTGTATTAAGTGCTTATATTGGGGTTATCTTCGAAGAAATAAAAAAAAGACCTTCTTATATAATTCAAAATACAAATTTTGACACTACAGATCTTTAAGAATAAATATTCAATTGGTGGCCAGAGGCAGAATCGAACTGCCGACCCCTTGTTTTTCAGATAGAGGCAAACCATTTGACCTAAGAGAATTATAACTAATTCATCAATACTTTACAGCACTATATACAAGCTATTTGCAGGGCAACTGATACCAAAATATTGCATTGTATTACATTGAATGTTCTCTATTTGTTCTCAGTTTCAGAATGTCAGAATTTCAGAATTAAAACCACAACCATATATGCAATATATGAAACTTTTGAAATGATAATTGTTCAGTAATTATTGAATAATTGTATATATTTAGGCTAAAAAATTTCCAAATACTTCAGTATCTGAAACTATATTTCATTTTTCTTTTTTTCAATCCTTAAATCTTTAAGTTTTATCTTCTCATCTTGGATATTTTGATATAGTTTTAGTTGAATTTGTTCATATTTTGAATATTTGTTAACTAAATAAACAACCAAAAAAATACCTGCAAATAAAATAAAGAAAAATATATCTGAATTAAAGGATAAGTAAGCATAACCTAAAAATAAAACTCCATAAATGAAGCTAAATTTCAAGTAAAACTTTTTATCTTCAACTGCCTTTAGATATTGTTCATTTAATTGATTGATACTTTCCACAGTATTTTTTATATTTATAAGAATTTGATCAAAATGTTCTTTAGAGTTTAAATTTAATGACTTTCTTTTTTCATTTATTTGTTCTGTAAGTAAGCTTATCCTTTCAGCTTCCTCAAGTTCCTCTAATTCTTTCTCTAAAATTTCTGATGTTTTTAATTTTTTGGACTTATTTATTTTCTTAGAAAAATTGTTTTCTTTATTTCTTGGCTTTAATAATTGATAAATATTTGAGAATACAAAAAATATTAAATACCCAGTTGCTAAAGGAAAAACTAAATAATCCAAAAATAAAACAAGAAAGTTTTCACCTAACTCTAATCTTTCTAAAAGTTCAGCAGGGTTTGATGCAATTTGAGTAATTAGAAATATAAAGATAAATATCCAACCAAAGACACTTTCAGGAATTAATTTCATTTATATTAATTATATTTTGTTTAGACAACCTCTTCCATATACTTTTCAAGATTATCTACTAATTCATTATCAATGAAAATAAATTATTTAAGTAGTCATAAACAATATTCAAAATAAATGAAAAGAGGTACCAAAAGAAAACTTTCCAATTTTTACTTTTAAAAGCTCTATATAAAAAGTAGAAAAATAAAGTAATTAACAAAACTAACAATATAAAAGATGTAATAGTAATTAACAAAATTATAAAACCTTGACCAGGTATAACTTTTATGAACCTTATATGGTAGTAACCTAAAATTACTTCCAAATAACTTAATGATCTAAATATTACAGATCCAATCAAACCAATTAAAAAAGCCTTTTTTGAATTATTATTTTCTTGAATGTTTTTTATGTAGGTAATTAATCTTTTGTTCACAATATTTAAAAAATTTTTGTTAATGGATAAAGAAATAAAGTTATAAATGATACATATGAGTAGTACTTGAAAGCTTTCCAGTTATTGTTTTTTCTATATACCTCAGCTAGGTTTTTAGTTTCTTCTATAAATGAAGTACTTAATTCCTTAGCCTTATCATCTTTGCTGGATTTGAAAAACTTCTTCATAAAACCATAATAAATAAAGTTGTTTTAAAATTGTAGGAATTTAGTGGGTAATTTTAGCTTCTTAGCTGTCTTCACCCATTGGCGGGTCAAGTAAAAGTGCATCAACAATATGATTTAAACCATTAAGTTTATGAAAAAGCATTAACTCAGTGAAGGAATAAGTATCTTTTACAAACAGACCTAACTCATCAATTTGATTATTAAAAGTACCCTCATCAATACCTAAAACAGTACAAACTTCTTCTTTTGTATATGTACCTTCAGTTTTCAAAAATTAATTCTCCCTACCATAAAATAAGATTTTATTTATACCACAATTGTTTGACACTAGAGAACCCACATACAAATTAAGTATCTTTAGCTCTGGAGACAACTGCAACAACTAAAACAAGAAGTACAACATTGTATTTATACATAAGCAAAGATTAATACTTGTAAATTTTAATCAATTTATTATGAAACCAAACCCTGTATGAAGATCCAAAGTCAATAATTTTGTCTAAAATATCATCTTTTATAAATTTAATTGCAAATTCTGCAATTAGTTCAGCTGATAATAAGTAAAAAAGTATCCAAGGAAGGAATATTAAGAAACTTATAAAAGACAGCCACTGAAATAAATTGGTGAAAATTATAAACAATAAAGTGAAAAAAAATATTGTGAGAAAATCTAAAACTAGGCTGTTTGTGCCTAGATCCCAGTTATTTAATATTCCATAAATTGGTATTAAAATTGTCAAAGGTGAAGCGACAACTAATCTGTCTATTTTACTTTCAGGGTCTAACTCATCAATAGTTTCATAATTAAAGTACAAATTCTTATACTTTTCCAAAAGCTTTTTTTCTTCCGAACTCAAATCTGTTAACTGGTTTAATCTAAAATACTCTTTTTTAGCTTTAATCCATTGATGTCTGCTTATCTTCTTCATAAAACCATAATATATAAAGTTGTTCTAATGTTGTAGGAATTTAGTAGGTAAATAACTTAGTTTTAATAACTTCCATAAAAATATTCTAAAGATAAAAATATAAAAATATTCTAAAGATTACAAAGACAACTAAAAATAAAATTAAAAATCCAACAAATGAAAGATTTGATATAACTGACCAAATCATCATACTAAATACAGTCAGAACAATTATTAATAGAGTAGTTTTGATAAACTCAATCATAATGAAATTCTAGTTTCCATTAATAATTTATGCTCTAACGCATAAATTATGGTGCAGTCAGATTGATATATGCATAGATCCTAAGAATTAACTTCTATAAATATAAGAAAAAAAATAATCTAGAAAATTCACTCTAAATTTGGGTAAAAAAGAAATCAGTTAAGAGTTGGGGGTGGTAACTAGTATCTCCTAGAAAAAAAATATCCCCCCTGTTTATTGGGTTTTTTTAGGTGTATGTTCTCAGTTTTGTTCTCACTTTAAGGCAGTATCTATTCTGACC
>Ga0222718_10000508_pt1 | contig 39887 bp, 64 predicted proteins | sample C33_27DmetaG_FD_165045 | JGI IMG/M metagenome (GOLD analysis project Ga0222718, IMG submission 165045) | Estuarine water microbial communities from San Francisco Bay, California, United States - C33_27D | ecosystem: Environmental > Aquatic > Marine > Unclassified | place: USA: California...
GTCTTATACCAACATTGGAAAATGTTGTTCTTAAATTAGGGTGAATACTAGCCTGAGCAATCAGTCCCACAGCATCTCTCACACCTTGAGGAATAGGAGCAAAAGAAGCTGCCCTTACAGCTGCGGCCTGAGTCAGAGCCTGACCACCAAAAGCTTTTAAAACATCATCCACCCCTTTAATAAATCCTTCTTTCATCGCAGTTGATGCTGCTTGAGCAACTGATCCACCTTGCTGCATTGTATTGAGAAAACCAGCTCCCGCAATACCCAATGAGGCTGCGTTATTATAACTAAACACATCTGTAACCGTATGCGCCTGAGGAACATACAGATCGACCTTTTTTCCAGTTGCATCAACTTGATAGCCCGAGGCCTTGAGAGACTTAGTTTCTGGAGGATCTACTCGATTTCCAGTGGCATCAATATCCTGATCCCCTTCTCTTTTCCATTTCAATAAGGATTTGAAGTCACCCCGAATTGTGGGAGGATTAGTTTTGATGATCTCAAATTGGATCTTTGCATTGTACCTGTCTCTGTCGTCAATCGGATACTCATATCGACCAGGCTTATAATCTTCAACGGCCATGTAGAAAACCTATAGATAGAATTAGTTTAGTTTTATTTATAATCAAATATGGCATATTCAGGTAAATACCAAGTTATCAATCGAGACAAGTATAAAGGCGATCCTGATAAGATCGTCTACAGATCCCTGTGGGAAAAATATTGTTTCATCTGGTGTGACACGAATCCAAAGGTCAAGGCTTGGAGCTCTGAAGAAATCATCATCCCATACTATTATGATGTAGACAAAAAATACCATCGGTATTTTCCTGATTTAAAAATTGTGACAGAAGAGAAAACACTTCTTATTGAAATCAAGCCAGACAAAGAAACCAAACCTCCAACAGGAGAGAGACGGACGAAAAGATACATCAATGAAGGTTTGACATATATTAAGAATATGAACAAGTGGGAAGCTGCCGAAGAATTTTGCAACGATCGCAATTGGGAGTTTCAGATCTGGACTGAAGATACGTTGATTGAGATGGGATTGCTTCCTAAGAAAATGCCTGGTAAAATTAAAAAGCCTCTAAAAAGAATGCAGCCATACCGTAAGAAAAAATCTAAAAAATAACTATAAATACTTTCATGAGCAACCTATTTCAAAAGCTAGAAATCGAGGCATTCCGAGCTGGTATTCAGCCTCGTACAAAAGAATCTATGGATTGGTTTCGAAGGAAAGCAACTCAGCTAGGCCGCGTCGGTAAATCTGTTATGAATGATGAGGCTGTTAAGCTCCAAAGCAGCATGAGGGATCCAGTTGGAAATATGTACATGTTCTTCTATGATCCCAAACATAAGAAGACATTGCCATACTATGATAAATTTCCCTTGATCCTTATGATTGGTCCAGCTGACGGAGGATTCTATGGATTGAATCTTCATTATCTTCCTCCCGTGCTCAGGGCAAAGGTTCTAGATGCTGTATTGGCGGAAGATAATAAAGGGGTTGCTGTCAAAAGAATTCCTAAGAAGTATATTCAACCAATGATTAAGCATTATCTTAACAGTCATGTAAAAAGTAGATTTGCCTTGGTTGATAAACCTGAATGGGAAATTGCAACATTTTTACCAACTGCACAGTTTGAGAAACTAACAGCGTCTCAGGTGTACACTAGATCGAAGAGAATGATAAAGTAATATGGCAAACATAAGCGAACTCAAATCACTTGCTTCCGTTACATTTGGTTTTGCCAGAAGCAATAACTTTCTCGTTGAACTTCCGTCAATCGGAGGTGCTGGAGGATCAAGTTCTAGTCAAAAAAGAGAACTCAATCTTCTTTGTAAAAATGCCCAGCTTCCAGGTAAGCAAATTTTAACTGTTGATCGTGTTATTGGTATGCAGGCAGAAAAAATTGCATATGGATATGCTGTTGCTCCTGTTAGTTTCTCATTCTATGCCATGAATGATTATTTCATTCGCAAATATTTTGACAGATGGCTTGACCTAATGATGAATGAGGATAATGGATTAGTGGGATATAAGAAGCCATCTGGGTATGGTGGATACAGAAGTACAGGATATGCTGCCGCAATAAAAATTCATCAATTAAGAAAACCTCAGATTGGTATCAATGCTAATGTTGGACCAATCCAGATTAACGTTGGGGCAGGTGGAGGTTCAGTATACAGTATTGAGCTCGAAGATGCATTTCCGACTCAAATCCAATCAGTAGAATTTTCAAATGACTTGGACGGTCTTGTTGAAGTGTTTGTTGAATTTTCATATACGAAGTGGAAGGCAATTAAGCCTTCACAAAACTTTATCAATGTAAACGTGGGTGTATAATGGAGAAATTATGGCTATACCATCACTAAATTCGTCACCAAAGTATACGGTACAAATTCCGTCTACTGGTGAAACAGTAAGGTTTCGACCTTTCCTTGTGAAAGAACAAAAGGTCTTGTTGTTGGCCTATGAGTCACAAGACAAGAAACAAATTATTGGAGCAATCCTTGATACGATTAAATCATGTGTTGAGGGTGATATTGATGTTTATCAATTGGCTACCTTTGATGTTGATTATCTGTTTACTCAGATCAGAGCAAAGTCGGTTGGAGAAAAAGTAGATATTGGATTAAAGTGTAGTCATTGCGAGACTCAAAATAATCAAGAGATCAATCTTGAGGATGTAAAGATTGATGGTAAGAAAGAGTCTAGTGTGATCAAACTTACTGACGAAATTTCAATTAAAATGAAATATCCTAACTACGAGAAGTTCATGAAGAACAATGATATCTTTGAATCGAAGACATCAACTGACATCATTATGAACATCATCATCGCAAGCATTGAATCGATTATGACAGAAGAAGAGAATGTTCTTGCTGCAGATGAAAGTAGTGAAGACCTGATGAACTTTGTTGAGTCGATGACTGCAGCTCAGTTCCAATTGGTATCTGACTTTATGGAAGAGATGCCAACAATGAAGTTGGATGTAAACTTTAAGTGTGTAAACTGCAGCAAAGACAATACAGTAACATTACAAGGAATTGACGATTTTTTTTAATAAGTCTCTCTCATGAATCGCTGGAAAACTATTTTAAAACAAACTTCCAGCTGTTGCAGAATTTTCATTATTCTCTACATGAGATCGAAGATATGATCCCTTGGGAGAGAGAAATTTACTTAACAATGTTAATTACAGACATTCAAGAAAAGAACGAAAGAGCACAACAAGGAATGCAATAATGGCAATAACTCTTGCTGATGTAAACGCACAGCTAGTCAAGCAGAACGAGCTCCAGGAAGAACAGAACAATCTTTCTGCCGCACAGGTCGGCGCTATTGCTGGGATGGCCAGTGGACTATCCTCTTTAATTGATACGTTTAAATCTGATCAAATGGATCAGCTTGAGGCTGATCGGGAAAAACGAGCAGAAGAACGTAGGGTAGTGAAAAGTACTACTCCTAAGGCCGATAACAAGAAAGGACTTTTTGACTTCTTACCCGAGGGTGGCTTATTTGGTTTAGGTGCAGGGCTTGCCAAATTCTTACCGAAGTTTCTTTTGGGCAGAGCTCTGCCAGCGTTATTGGCAAAAATGTTTGCAGATGAAATTGCTGACTATGTTGAGTCAGCCACAGGCAGTAAAGATTTAGGCGATGCAATCTATAGAGGATTGAATCTTGGAGCATTGGGTCTTCTTGTAAGTAGAAAATTAGGAATAGTAGGGTTTTTTGCCGGTGCCTTGCTCACAAGTGAAAACAGACAAAAGTTAGAAACTCTGGGTGGGTCTCTCACAGAATTAGGTACTAAGATAGGACAGTTTTTTGATCCTGAATTTGGATTACCATCATTTGATCAAGCTTTTAAATTTGTAACTGAAACATTTGGTAGAGCATTAGATTTCTTGATATCTGGTACCTCATACATAACAAATTTAATGAAGGATGACAAGACAGAAGAAGATCTAAAAAAGATGGATCAAGATCTGGATATCTTGGGTGACAATTGGGATGACTTTGGAATTGCTATTGCTGGCCTTGCTGTAATGTTTAAACCGTTTGGTACCGTAAGCTTAATATTAAAAGCAATAGCCGCTCCATTTAAGATGGCATATAAAGGACTTAAAGGATTAGCTGGTCTAGTTCTTGGTGGTACGGCTATCAAAGAATTTGGTAAAACACAAATGGGTGAGATGAGCAAAGGTGAATTGCAAAAGATGAATACCAAGCAGATTCAAGGAATGTCTGCAGATGATATTAAAAAATTGGAAGGTGAAGGCTATAAGGTCAATCAAAAGACCGGCGCTGTAACAAATCTCAAAGGACAAGCCGTATCGGCTGATCAGGTTCGTGGCTCCATGTCCCGACTGGGTATGGAAAATCCATTAAACCAAGCCGCAGCTAAAAAATATAGCAGATTCGGAAAACTCCTCAAGGTTGGGAAGAGTATACCATTCCTTGGCAGTCTGTTATCAGCAGGATATCTTGGTGCAATCTTACTGAGTGATGCATCCGACGAAGAAAAAATAAAAACCATCGGTGGATTATTTGGTGGTGTTGCTGGTTCATTAGCCCTTGCCGGAATAGGTTCTTTAGCAGGTCCATTCGGTACAATTGCTGGAGCGATTGGTGGTGGATTGGCAGGTGATCAATTGGGTCAATGGTTTGCTGGATGGTTAATGAATAATAATGGCAAGCAAGCTGGTACTGAAAGTGTTGGGGACTATGGTGAGTTTGGTAATTTAGGTAACGACCTTAGTGCACCCACTTCCCAAGCATCCGCTCCATATGCACCAATGTCAGGAACAATACTAAGAGATGTTGCAGATCAAAGTGTGGCAATGCAGAATACATCCGGTGGAGTTAATATGCTTGACACTAGTGATAAGAGTATTACAGTTAACAACAGTAGTGGGGTAACCATGGCAGGACCAATGGGTACCCCATTTGATACTTACAACAAGTATGTACTGTACGCTTAGTCGTCGTTAGCCAATTTGGCGAAGTACGACATAGTGTCGTCTTCATCAGTGTCAAACGGAATATCATCCGCTGTGACAGGTTCTAACTTAGCCGGAACAGGTTCATTCATTTGAGCCTCTTGCTTCATAGTAAGAGTGCCAGCTTCTGCCTCTTCACCAAGAACCTTCATTAACTTAGCCTTCAACTCATCATAAGTCTTGTAGTTAGTAGGATCATTGAACTCCTGTAGAGGATTCAGTTGACTATAGATTGCTTCCAATTCTTCATCAGATGCAAGCTGTGATGGAGACTCAAACTCAGACTTATCATAGTTGCGATAGCCTTCTACGTTACGAATCTTCAACTTAAAGTTTGCACCTTGCCAAAAGTCAAATGGATTGATTGGATCTTCATCTTGGAATGAAGGCTGCATAACATCCATAATCATGTCAAAGATTTTCTTACCAAACTGATAGAGGAATACCTTACCCTCATTCTCAGGATTAGATGGATCACTAATAACCTGGATATTGGTTACGTAATGAAGACGGCGCTTCTGATCACGAGCCTTCTCTTTGTTAGCCTCAATACCTGAGTTCCACAGACGTGAATTCAACTCACCGACGGGATCTGGTTGACCGACAGAAGTCAAAGACTTCTCAATGTACCACATTCCTGTAGGACCCTTGAATCCATGATCCCAGTAACGTACCCATGGAAGGTCTTCACCTTCTGGTGCAGGTAGGAAACGGAAGACTGCATATCCATTACCAGCCTTGTCAACTGTAGGCTTCCAGAATCGGTCATCCCCATAGGATTTCTTTTCTTGGGTTCCACCGACTGCATCGGCTGCTTGAACAAGCTTAGAGATTTGATCGCGATTACGCTTTAGATTTTCGAATGACATCGTATTGTCCTTATATTGCTGAAATATGTTACTGTATTATACACTATATTTGTACCGATGGGTACACTATTATATAGACTAGTCGAACCTAAGTTCATTAGTTCTTGGCAAGAAATTTAATCGTCTTGCCTCCGCTTCAAGTTTATCCTTAATAATTGGATTAATAAACTTTTTGCAGTCTTCAATCTCAATGGAGTTCTGTTCACATAACCATACTATTGCATCCATGTAAGAGAGTTTTTTTTCAATCACCGTTCTTTCGACAAGCTTTGAAAATTTTGCTCTGGTTAAGAAGTTTTCCTCTACACTCATTTTGTTCTCTTCTTCCTCTTCGCTTTTTGATTGTCCTTAAATTGCTCAAGGTCTGTAATCATTTTATTGACACACTTGATTCTCCGAGACAACTCTCGCTTACCAAGGTGTCCGTAGGCAGCCTTTGCATCCTTACATGCTCCATTATGAGCATCTTGATACTCAGGTAATAGACGTTTGAGATATTCAATAACAGGTCCAACAGCCATACCTTTCAGCTCATGGATACGGAAGGCTGCAACAATATCAAGACATGTACCTTCATCATTAATCCACTCCTCTTCCAGCTGATCAATATCCCGCATTATCGTATTATTGATCTTCATCGCAAGCCGTTGTTGTGGGGTATATACTTTTTTATTCTTTTCCTCACTAAGAGCAGCTTTTGTGCGTTGAATACCCTTGCCTTTTGCTACCAATGTGTCAATATATTCTTTGACCTTATCGCCCAGGTCCTTATATTTTTCCGGAAATTCATATCCATTATTCATCCAATAACAAGCAGCGACAATGCTACCGTACGCAGAGAAATTCCACTCGGCATTTAACATAGCAGCACTATAATCTTCTTTTGAATAATTATTTTTGATATAGTTTTTGAGAAGCTTTGATCTGTCCTTCTCATCCAAGCTGTAGTGAAAATAATAATCAACTTTATTCCAATCACCATCAGTGGGAATATTACGGATACCTGTTTTCAATACACCTTTGTTAGTAGCCATCAGTTACGTCTCATCGTTGCATAATCTACTGGATCATCATCCTTTCCTACTGGGACGATATTGCTTTTGTGGAGGGTGGCGAGACCGATAATGTAGTCCCCTGAATATTGTTTTCTTTCTCTTTTTGCGGTGCTTTGTGAGTAGAGTTGGTATTGGGTGAGGGACGGAGTGTGCTCAGGTGTGCGTACATATTTCCTGCTCGGAACATATTCTTTGAATTCCTCGATCTTTGAAGTTGGAGCTTCGAACTTCTTAGCTCGTTTTAGCTCACTACTATATATACGTAACGCATTTTCACGCGCAAGCTTTTTCCGTCTGCTTACTGCCATTCATCATATCCTTTCATTGCCTGGTAGGTATCTATAACACCTGATCCTTCCAAAGCATTATACACTTCCTTTTCGTCCATGTAAACAGAATTTTCAATAGCTAGGCGAGCGGCCACTTTGCGCTCACGGTCAACTTTCTTAGCAACCCTCTTGATTAGCTGGAGCCGTTGTGATTTTGTCATAATGTAATTTCCTCTCATATTCATGTCTAAGTTCTCTGAGGTTTTTGATCATCTCTTCCACCTCAGATGTTTTATTACTAACCTCTTCTAGGAATCCAAGTTCCTCGTCAACTTGATCTATTTTTTTAATAATTTCTTCATGCGTCATATTACCAGACCAGTTACAGCTTGAACATAAGCCTTCTGGAATTCCTCATTTGTTGGAGTGATAAACACATAGTTGCTGATTGTGATCTTTCGAGTCTGTAATTGACCAGAAACACAAACACCTTTTGCAAAACCTAGCCCTTGCTCGTTCTGCATCAATACACGTGGATCTTCAAGAGAGATCTCCCCGTCCTTTCCATTAATGTATTTACCTACAATTTCTCCTGCTAGAGAAAAAACTGTTACAATATCACCTTTTTGCATTACTCATTCCTTCTTACATATTGGCCCCGGTGGAGGGAATCGAACCCCCATTAAGGGTTTTGGAGACCCCTGTGTTGCCATTACACCACACCGGAAATGGGACTGTCTTTATGGCGCAGTCATTCCAAAAATAAAAGCGGAACGGGTGGATTAGGGTAACCACCAAGGGGGTACGATCAGATGTACCTTTCTACATAGACCCCCAACAACTCGCAACCCCGCTAAGGGTGTGGACGCTATCCCTTTGAGTCTACCTTACCCGCCATCTGCGACAGGCATTCGGTCACGTTCCTATCGGTGTTGCAATCACCGAACTCTGGTCGGAGTAGATGGATTCGAACCACCGACATCTGCCTCCCAAAGGCAGCGGTCTACCAGACTGACCTATACTCCGTAAAAAGTGAACAGTTTGTATGCACATGTTCAGGTGCAGCCTGTTGTCAGGTCTTCAAGCCTGATGCCTAAGCAGCGCAGGAACATAGAATTAGTGAAGGTTCCGATATCACCCATCGTCACCTACAACCGTTGAGAGAGGTACGAGGTCCCACCTTACGATCGGTGGGTTCGTGGTCCAAAGACCTCTCTGATTTGCTCTGGAGTGGACGACAGGAATCGAACCTGCCTAAAACTGATTTGCAGTCAGTCGCCTAACCTATCAGCCACGTCCACGAAAATGTTTTGGCTGGCATGACAGGGTTCGAACCTGTGACCGGACGGTTAACAGCCGTCTACTCTACCAACTGAGCTACATGCCACCAAAACACTCTAAACTACCAAATGAGGATGAGGACTTATTTTGGCTGCCTCGTTTCCTCATTTGATGTAAACATTATAATGTAGTTCAATACAAAAGTAAACAATTATTTTTAAGTATTTTATTTATTATTTTTCAATGGTTTACAACATATTATTAAATATGGTGCCCTCACCCCGATTCGAACGGGGAACCCCAAACTTAGAAGGTTTGTGCTCTGTCCAATTGAGCTATGAGGACAATTATCGTTCGAACCGAGTTACTTCTGTAATGATCATATCTATAATATCATTAACCCAAGTAACATCAACCCCGGCTCCCTTAAACATAAAATAAGCTGCTGCTAAAAGTACAATAAACAAACCATATTGAGCAACAAATTTAACAACAGCTGAAAATAGACCAATTAGGACTGCTACCACCACTACGAGAGAGGAGAGAGATATTAGCAGTGATAACAGTTCTGATTGATCCATTACACAGGCTCTGTATTCAAATAAGTATCAACAATTTCTTTAAAATCTTCGAGAGATATTTCTCCGTACATATCCAGATCTATCTGCTCTCCCGAATCCCTAAAACGCATCTGACGCTTCACAATTTGCCCAGTATTGTTGGACACAACCTCATACGTCAAACCTTTATATGCATATATTGGATTACCCTTCATAATGCTGACACTACAACATATTCTACAACGGCAACCACAATCATCAAACCTAAAAATTCCATTACACTCCCTCCAAAAGTTCATAATATTTTTTAACAACTTCATCATACTCGATGTTGAAGTTAAGGGCAACCTTATTAAAAGCCTCTACTGGCTCACCGAGGTCTTCATAATTCTCTGTTTGAGAAATGATTGCTTCCCTGATCGCATCTTCGCGAATAGATTGTACAAGATCCATAAATTCGTTACCTCTCATTACACTTCCTCCAAATATGCATACTCTTCGTAAGGAAGAGGCTCACAATCATCAGGCAAGCCCTTCTTACACTCAGCCATGAAAGCCTCTGCGGCCTTCTCCTCTTCGTACTGAAGACGAAGCTGGTAACAGATATTCTCGTAGGTCTGTTCCAGATCTTCAATATCCATCTCGTCCCAAGCAAGACGCATGCGGCAACCGTACAAGTCCTTTGACGCGTCGCTGATACCATTGATCAGCTCGTTACGCTTGAAATCTTCGGCCGTAAAGACACCGATATCAGCCCAATAGCTCATGTCGTCTGTATAGTGCGACATCCACAGCCCAGGCTCCTGAGCCATCATCAGGTCCGCTTTAGCGTTCAAGGATTCGATGTGCTGAAGTAATGTAGTCATAATTGCTCTCCTCATTTGATGTAACCATTATCTTACCACTCAAAGAAAATGTCTACAACTTTTTAACTTTTTTTGCTGAAAACTTTTTTGTTAGATTTCAACAGTTTATATTCATCTCGAAGAATAGTTTCAAGTTCATAAGCTTCTTTTTCCCATGGAAGATTCATGTACTCATCTAATGTAGTGTACATGGCAATATGTTCTTCACCTTTCCATTTTTTTAATGCTATGAACTTTGTATCTTTGAGCTCATTTCTGGCATGCTGCTTGACATGAACCATTTCATGACAAACAGTCTCAATCATGTCGTCTGTACTTTCTTTTGCATCAATCTCAATGACAAACTCTCTGTTTGTGACAGAGAGACAGAAACCACTATGATATTCTAAATCATTTGATAATTGGATACAAATGTCAAGTGTCTTCATTCGAGGCATCAGTCGTTCAATACAAAAATTGACTACATCTTCTGCTAATGCTCGTTTCTTTTTTGTGGAACCCCAAGCGATAATTTGATTCATATTCTCTCTCCTTTTATAGGAGTATAAACGATCGTATCCTGAATTACAACCCCTTGCTTGTATTTTTTCAAAGTTTTTTTGATTGCATCTTCCGGTGAAGTGTTCATCCACTTCAAGTGATGCCAGTCATCACATCCCGGCATTGTGAAGAATACTTTACAGACTGTATTCATACAATCAGTTCTTCTGCATTGAGCTTGAGAACCATCAGGTTGGCATAGATCTCTTTGATAAGAGGAGCCACATCTTCCTTTTCCAGGATGTCGGTCAAAGGCCATTCGACTCGACGCTCTAACATTGATTCAATTTCTTCGATTGTGTTTATCACTTCATTCATGCTACATTCTCCAAACGCTTTTGTTCAATCATAGGGTTAACTAGGTCGCGGCGAAGGTATCGATAGATTGTCTGAAAACATTCACCATGGCCTCGATCTGAGTTCTGCTTGTTCTTTATGTACTCAGGGAACCAGCAGTAGTACGTGTACTGAATAAAATGGGATACCTCATGCGCTACAAGACAAAGAAGAATGTCATGATTGTCCTTTACTTCAATACGACCAATGACAGGATCTTTATTGAATCGAGCATACTCTGACCATGCAGAGTTACCAAACTGCCAGCACAATGCATTGATCTTGATCATATTCTGACCAGCCCATGAACGTCCATCGCGACGAGCATAGACTTTGAGACACTTGACAGCATTTTTTACTGCTGTCTTAGGAAGATTCAATTCATACTGTTTCTTCGAAAGATGACGAACACAAAGCTTGACAATGTCCTCGACGATCTTTTCTTTTTCGCGTGCAATGCTCATTAGCGAACCACCTTAGCAGTTGCATGAATTTCACCAGCAACATTATCACACAAACGAGCTAGTCGAATACCTTTCTTCATCGCTTCCAGCTTAGTACGGGCAAAGAGAATAAACGACTCACAGTACATTGCATCTTTACCATTCACTCGAACATCAAACTTACTCATATATCTCTCCTTCATTTGATGTAGCCATTATCCTACATTATAAAAAAAAGAAAACATGTTTTTAATAAAAACAAATGATAAAGAAATCAAGTGGTTATGAAGCTTTCTTACCTTTGCTGTGAAGTTCTACTCTAACATTGTCGGAAACAGGGAACTTAATATTATTATGATTATGGTGCAAAACAAATTCCACCTGGTTAAATTCTTTGAACATATTTGTCCAGATCGGTCTCCAGTTGTTGGCCAACCGGTTTGTGTTCATGTCATCGCGAGGAGAAGGAAGATAAAAATCTGTGCACGATCTCAAATTGAAATCAAACATCGAATCAAATCCCCACATATGAACAATATCTGGTTTGAACTTTGTGCAGCCAAAGTGAGTACACATGTGGCCACAGTTGAAATCAGTATAGTTTGCAACATACTTAGGAAGTGTTAGATAAAATTCTTTGATCCTAGGTGCAACCTTCATGTAAAACCCAGGATTCTTTTCCATCCAAATCTTTGGTCTCATCCCAAGAATCCAGTTACCTGGAGCTTCAATCTCCCCTTCTGTAATTGCTTTCATCATCTTAAAATCAACAATTATGGTTCCATAAGCATTCTCTACAGGAAATGGTGGAATGTTACAGGTCAGGTTTAGCCCTTTGCGAGGTGCCTCGTTATAAAAATGTGCATTGTCACCATTGCCAACAATGTGTACAACCCTAGGCATTCATTTGTCTCCTAATTTCATCTTTGCCTTTCTGACCTGTCCAGTGAGTTATTAGTTCACCTTTTGGCCTTCGGCCATCAATAATATCTAATCTGAGCACATTATATTTGTGCGGAAGGTCTTTTATATATGACATCTTTGTAATTGGATTTAACATTGTGTGGAGGACTTCTTGGTCTCCCCGAACAGTTGTTTCTTCCACCTGTTGGTCCCACAGTTTAAGAATCTGTGGCTTACCTTGAAAGGCGACAATTCCTGAATTATGCCAAATCTCTTGTCGGCGCTTTGTCCAAGGATGGTCGATAACCATAGACAACTTCTCCGGCTCAACCTCTTCGAAGATGCTACTGATATCCCCGTGGACCTGACAGTCTGTATCAATCCAACAGGTTTTATCTGCTGGACAATGAACCATTGATTTTGGTTTGAGGAACCATCCCTTGCCTTTGAACTTCGATAAGTCTAAGACACCGACTGCTTTGGTTTGAATGTATTTTAGCATATCGGAGGAGATGCCAAAGTTTGCAAAGACCAACGGAGTATTATTATGTTTTTCGTAGTTCTCTACAAACCATGGCAACATCCATTCTGTATTCTCATCACATCCTGTTAAAAAGGCTTCAGAGTATCTCATATGTTTCACCATAATTATGTTTTGCCTGGCAGCCCACTTCATTCTGAATAGTTGTGAATGTATCACGAGCTTCCACCGGCCATGGATAAAATTCTTTCAGGTTAGGAAAGTTATCAAGATTGATAAAAACATCTGTCGGTCCAGCATTTCTCAACGCCTTCTCGATCAGCTGCCGAGCTCCGGCCGGTTCAATATAATATCCATGAGCTCCTGGAAAGTATCTCTTGGAAACAAGAGGACCTTCTCCTAATACTTGAGGAGTATTAAACCGACCATAAGAAGGCTTACCAAGATTGACAATTGGACTTTGAAATAGAGAGGGCAATGAGTTAACAAAAATTGCATCGTGTTCAAGAATTACAAATGGTTCTTTACTCTCAGCACATTTTTCCCATAAGGCAAAATGAGAAAGAAATGCAGCCAAACAATTATTGAACCGAGAATACTTTTCTTCAAAATTGTCGATTGGTATTTGTTTTTCTGATGAAATCTTTACGGGACTATCACTCGGGGTGAATGCCCTATACTTGATTACATCGATACCAAATAACTTTCCGGACTGAATACAACGATCGGCCGACTTTACAGATTTATCATTATCAAAGATTGTAATTACATATGCTTTCATGATGTTGTTGAGGGTGTTCCCTGCACCTTTGTATAAAATGTCTTTGTTACACCAAGCATGCTACCAACAAGTTGTTTGCACATTAATGCATCATTTGGCCACGCTCCATACTCATCCACGAGCTCGAGCATCTTTCTAGCACCTTTTGGTTTAATTATATATGCACTATTTCCAGCCAGACCTTGAGGAACTGTAACCTCATCAATTACTGGAACTTGTTGAATAAAGTCATTATTTCTTCGAATAACGTCATAGTATTGCTGTGATCTTCTCGTTGCACCAAGAGGATTGTTGATTCCAACAATTTGATACTTGTTATCCAATATTCTAAGAAGATCGAGGTCTCTGACGAAAATAGCATCATGCTCAAGAATCATATACGGATCCTTACCTTGGGAACATTCCTTCCAAAGAATATAATGACTAAGGAAGCATGCAATCCGTGTCTTTGGGTTGGGTGTTTGGTATGGATTGAGCTTCAAGCCTGAAGCAAAGTCGATTGTAGGACTGTCCCAAGGATACGTCCATTTGATTCCATACTCTTCCATCAGATCGTCAACTTGATCTGGAGTGATAGCATCAAATGTTTCAATGAAGATCTTTGTAGACTTCATACATTTCTCAGCAGCTGCTTCAGAAACTTTATTATCTTTAATTACGATAATACTTGACTTCACTTTGTACCTTCGACAACAATCGATTCGTATTCACGCAGACCGTCAACCAGATCAACCCCGTCTAGTTCTTTGTGTTCACTCTTTGCATACCAACATTGTTTGACATCTTGGAATCCTACTTTTTCATGTTGGTTAATAAGCATCTCAAGTGTGGGTACCCAATAGTGACCCTGTTCTGTTAGACTACGTTGAGAGATTCGATTTGCGGCACCAAGGAATGTATCGCGATTCCAGATCTTACGGCAATAGTTCTTTGTAAACTCACTATGATCATCGCGATGGTTTTCATAGAAAGTTCTACTCGGTGCAACAGTACGAATAATACCACCGGGCTTTAATACACGAAGACACTCGGTTAAACAATGGATCCCTTGTTTCTCATATACATGTTCAATCATATGTTCACTAAAGATGTAATCGATTGAGTTATCTTCGAATGGAAATGTTTCTGTAACATTGAGCTCAATGATCTCATATCCCTCTGCTCTCATCTCTTCAAACCAGTCGAGTGTCTTTTGTTTCTTTGTATGGTCAGAATTAATCCAACCTTTCTTTGGTTCTCTGCCACAACCAAGGACAAGCTTTTTCATTTTAAACTCCAAAATGTCTATCAAAAAGTGGAATGTTACTGTTATATATTTGCCTGCATCGACCAGCAACATGTACTACAGGCGTATGTTGAGAATATTCATTCTCTCTTAGAAAGCACGCATCTCGGCGATCAATCATTTGATAATCTCCTAATACCTTCTCAGTCATTAGATTAAGAGCATATTGATCTCTACCTGGGATCGTATTTCTATATTGTTTACGATAAGCCTGTGGATCAATCTCACGAAGTTTTTCAATTGATTCGCGTGTAAATATTATGATTCCACTGTTAAAGTAGGTATTCCCCCATTTCTGGTACTCCGGCCGGGACTTTGGAAGTGGATCATCTACTTCTTTACATGCTGAAAATGTATTATATTTTTCGAATACATTTACCTTGACGTCTTGGATAAAAACATCAGCGTCAAGAAATACAATACGATCATAGTCGTCATATTCATTTGTTTCAAGTACGCGAAAGACTTCCCACTGAGGATCAAATCCCTTGAAGTAGTTTTGCGTTTCGCGCTGGTAATCCCATTGAATATTGGATGCATACCTTTGAACTGTACCAACCGCTTTTTCATATAATGATGCTTTTGATTCGTGTAGATTTTTTTCAACACTAAAATGCTGTAGAATTAAATTTTTCATATTACCATTTAGGTGAGTTTGTTACATTGTCAAACAACAGGTAGTCCTTACACTGCTCAGCAATGAACTTAACATCATCAATCAATCCTTCATTTAAAGTGATTGGTTCAAAACCAAGGGACTTCAAACCTTCGTTGACAACACTAAGGTCGTTAACAGGAGCCTCCTTACGAGGGTTGTCCAAATACTGAATTGCTGCCCCATACCTAGTTGCAATCATGTCAGCCAACTCATTGACCTCTTGGACTTCAGAAACCTGGTTAAAGATTCTCACTCTTGATGTATCTTCAGGTGGTGTCTGGCAAGCCAACATTACACAGTTTGCTGTATCTTCTATGTGGATAAATGCTCTCTTCTGTCCACCGACACCATAAACAGTCAACGGATGATCAACTGCAGCCTGAGAAATAAATCTATTCAATACTGTACCGTAAAGACCATCGTAATCAAATCTGTTAACAAGTTGCGGATCAAGACGCGTCTCTTCAGTCTGTGTTCCCCAAACAATTCCTTGATGGAGATCTGTAATCTTCAACTTCCAATTTTTGTTATAGAACTGAAAAAGAATCTGGTCGAGAGACTTCGTCATATGATAGACACTACCAGGATTTGTTGGATATAAAATATCTACCTGTTCATTGGTCTGGTTGATAGTGATATCCAAATATCCTTCCGGAATATCCCCAAACTCTTTTGAATAACCATAGACACCCATCGTTCCTAAATGGACGAGGTGAATATCTTGATCAACATCGACAATAGCATTTAATACATTATGTGTAGCAACAACATTATTATCAACTGTGTATCGTCTCTCTTTGTTCGAGATCATTGAATAGGGAGCTGCCCGTTGTTCAGCAAAATGAACAATTGTGTCTGGTTTATGCTTCTCTACATGGCTAACGAACATCTCGTAGTCTGTAACATCAACATTAATAAATTCAATATTGGCGTTGAGTATTTGATTAGCTACCTCGACTCGAGTGGTGATTGAGGAGATATTTGTTAACGAATTACTTTTTGTTTCAACATCAATCTGTCGTCGGGATAAGTTGTCAAGAATGAATACCTTATGGCCATTCTTGGCCAGTTTTAATGCTGTTGGCCACCCACAGAATCCATCTCCGCCAAGAATAAATAATTTCATGTGTATAATTCCTTAATGTATTGCTTTTTTCCACCAGTATAATGTACAAAATTTATTTCTTCTGGTATGAATCCTTCATTGAATCTCATTCGAGGAAAGCAGTTCCATTTCAATGGTAGTTCCTTATAGTTCAGGTGTTTGATGATCTGTCCGTTGAAATATGGTTGATCAAGAGAAAAATGATCAACGTTCTTTATCCACTCGGTGCACGGCAAGAATTTTTCTTTTGCTTTATTCAGTCCTTCTCTCGACCAAAGCATTACACCACTATTGAACATTAAATATTCAGCTTTCACTGTCTGAGGTTGAATAAATGGTATATTATATACCTTTGTGATAAGCTCCCAGGTATTAACATATTCTGGTTTCATGAATAGAGGTTCAACCTTCATTCCATTTGCTCGATGCTCTGGGACTAGAGCAGCGTCCTCAATCTCTATATCAAAAATGTTTTCAATAAAGTTTTCAACAATAACATCGGTGTCAACATATAATACTCGATCATAATATTTAAATGTATCGAGGTAGATCATCTTGAGCTTTTCGAAGTAGTGGTTATTGCAGAATTCATATTTTTCGAAGAAGAAATAATCTGCGCCAGTTACTTCTGCATACTTTTTAAATTTTTGTTGACTGATACCTACCCACTCTGGTTTTGGGCCCATATGATATTGAAATATAGCTTTCTTCATCGAAAAGTTGATACCACAGACTTGTCTGGGTTTGCCCACCCAGAAATGCATCGATGGTTATTATCTCCACTGAGTATTTGCCACCAACCATATTCAGCAGCAATTAATTTCTTTTCTTCGTGCAGCTTATATACCCGATCAATATCTAATAGATCGTTATGATGGATAATCAATTGATCAAATAGAAAATGATTATGGTAGTTATTACCACGCTGCTCCTGTATCTTTGTAAATCCTGAATCACTAATCGAAAGACAGGCAAACCCTATTGCTCTTTTATTTTGATAACTATCCTTGACATATTGTCCGAACATAGCCTGTCTATAGGTAAGAGTATCATATCTACACCTGACTATTATATCATACTTTTGTGGTAAAGTGCTAACTAATTTACAATGGGCAAGTATTTGTTTTGTTTGGTGAGAAGAAGTTTCCTTGAATTTTGGATTTATTTTTGCCTGACGAACTGCTTTAGCAAGTTTACCGGATTCCTTTGCAACTTCTATATCAATAAAGGGGTGGTAATGCATCTTCGGTTCGTCAAAGAATTCAACAGCAAAGTCTCGGAAGTACTTTTCAATAATGGACTCATATCCTTTCCATGATCCATAGTAAAAATCAGCATCAGGAAAGTTAATTTTGAGGTTGTCATAATTTCTTCTTAGGTCTCTGTTGTTTACTCCTGATCTGGGAGCACCAGAGACACATACTGCTACTTTCATCGTAAGTCTTTAAAGATCTTTGGTATTTGGTATCTACTGTCATTGACATAATGTGCAAAGTTACAAGGATAATCCTCGTTTCTTGTTGGGAATCTATTCCATTCAATTCCAAGCTCAAGGACATCAAAATTGTGTCTACTCCACATTGCGTTCATGTATGGCTGATCCAAACAATGTGAACTGTGGCCACCAACATTAACCCACTTCTTATCTAACCACGCATTTCTAAACTCGAACCATTCTTCATGATCGACAAACAGTTCTCTTGCTTTTAGTCTAGCCTGCTTTGACCATAACATTACACCCGAGTTGATCATCCTCAAAGGAGCATTTGTACTCTTTGCTGGAATGATCGGAGCTCCAAAATGAGCAAATCTTTGAGTCAGTGGTCCTGATGGCTGCCAATTAATCTGAGCTGTAATGTCCGGGTGTCTATACTCAGGCCAACCAGCAACATCGATTACAGGCAAGTTGAACACGTTTGCGTCCATGTTTTTTGGCATGACATCTACATCACAATACAGTACATTCTCATATTGATCAAAGATAGGATCTTTAAATATTCTTGTCACTTCAAAATAATTGGAACGAGACTCAACAAATCTATCTGTCATGAAGTGATGATCAGCATCATGTTTCTTAGCATATTCTTTGAAGTGTGCAACTGAATATTCAGCCCACTCAGGCATTCCCTCTGTAGGATAATGTCTACTCTGCTTACCTATCCCATTATAGTTTAGATAATATTGGAAGATTGCATTCTTAGCCATTCTTTTTCAACTCTATAATAAAACTATCTGGCTCTCCAGTCTTTGATCTAAAGTCGTGTTCCGTCATTTCCAGATTATATTGTTCTTTGAGATTGTTCAACGAGTTGATAAACATATCCTGTTGAAATTGATTATACCTCTCAGGATATTTTTGAATCCAGGCGTGCTTCATCTCACCCATCGTCATTTTGTCAATCGGCCAAACATCTTCGATGACATACGTACCCCCGGCTGCAAGAAATGAAATAAAGTTTTCTAGTGTTTTCTTGTTTGCTTCTGGAAAATGAGCTCCGTCATCAATAATAATATCAAATTTGACATTGCCAAATAATTTCATTGCTTTAGCAACGGACTGACTATCCATAGAATTACATTGCGCAAATGCAACAGGATCATTAGCGGCAAACTTACTCTGACATTCTTCAATTGAGGCGCGTTGAAACAAATCAACTCCATACAAAGAAGCCTCTGGAATACCCTCAAGAAATGCTTTGGTAGAATCTGCCCTGAACACACCAATCTCAAGAATATTGATTGGTTGACCACTATATACATCAATCAATGGTTGATAGAATATATCGTAGCGATGCTTTCTACTTTTATCACAACCGTACTTATTAAATAATTCTTTAATCATATTTCATTTCCTATCTGTGTGCATTAACATGAACACGTTATCCATCAAGTCTTGGTCAATTAATTTTTTAATCCACATTGGCTTATATTTAGCAAACGCTTTCTTAAAGAAAACAGGATCAATTCTCGTCTGAGATTCTAAAAAGCTTCCTCTGTCACCCTGAGGAGCATGAGTATTGTCTACGTTAATGATCTCAATCCTACAGTCGTCCTGAGTAATTAAATAGTAGAAAAATAAAATGAAATCAAATGATTCGTATGTTAGTTTGGATCTGACATTTGGGTTGTCATAATCAATGTATTCCAGAAAGGCATAAAATCTATCGCGGTCATACACTGGAACATCATTGAACCAAATGTAGCTGTGGAAGTTATCAGTTATCCGTTTAATCTTCTCATAATCCTCTTGAATGAAAAATTCTCTAGCGGTCCGGTTGCCAATCATGTCATTGATTCCTCGGTTAACTACCTTGCTTGCAGTATAGACCTTTTCATTGACTTGTTGTTTAAACAAAGCATCATAATCTTTATTCATAATAAATTTTGAGTCAACATCAATAACGGCGGCATAATCAAAGTCAGTGTTATTGAATACCCATCGGGCTCCAAACAACTTCTTCTGGGTAATTGGTTTTGAACCAAGAAGCTTTTCTGTGCAGACAATAGACTGATATTTTAGGTGTTCTGTCTTAGATTCAAACAGATCCTTCTCATCTTTATTGGTGAATACAATAAACAGGTCTCTATCATCAAAGTGATTATTATATGATTGTATAAATTCAATCCCTCGATCCATGTGTTTTCCAACATGAATTGGTGCTACAAAACAAGAATTTTTCATGTGTTATGCTTCAAATAAGTCTCTAAATCTTCTGGTGTTCCTAGACCCCACATACCAGATGCTGTGTATGTTCGAATCTCTTTACTATCTTCAATTGCCTCATTGAACACTGGACAAACGTAGAATTCGTTATTAACCCGAATATCTTTCTCAATCATCTGTTCAGCATACTTGACGAAGTCAGAGCCCTTCTTCCAATAGTAGTATCCTACCGTAGCATTATCCGATATTGGTTTCTTTTCGGCAACCTCTGTTACACAACCTTTTTCATTTATTTTTGCAAATGACCATTTAGGATGTGTTGCCTTGAATGTAACAATACCACCATCAGCACTCTTTTCTTGCATGTTGTACATAAATTCAATTGGATCCCACTCGACATACTGATCGGAGTTGGCAAAAAATAATGGTCGGTCATTATTAATAAACTCTTTTGCAAGCAACGCTGTACATGCAGCTCCTTCAGTGATTCCATCAGTCTCTACTACTTTACAATCGGGTGCAATTAAGTTTAGCATTGTATCAAGCTGATATTTTTCTCTGTGCTCTTTTTGTACTACAAAGATATAATTAGCATCCAAGCCAAGATTGTCAACCACAACCTGAATCATCGGTTTGCCATTTACATCAATTAGAGGTTTAGGGAATGTGTATCCGGCCTGAGCGAATCTACTTCCAGCTCCTGCCATCGGAATCAAAACATTTAATTTATCATCAGACCATTTCTTTTGCATTGGTTCACCTTTCAAATGAGGAAATATTTTATTACAATTCACTTCATATGGATTTGCCACTCTGATGTACTTAGCCCTTGACCTAGAGGCAGCTAATAGTCCCGGAGGAGAATCTTCTACAATCAAGGTTTCTTCGGGTAAGACACCCATCATAGACATTGCCTTCCAATAGATCTCAGGGTGTGGTTTGGAATTCTTGACGTCATCATTTGACAAAATAATCGAACAATGTTCAATCAAATCAGTCTTCGCTAAAGCTGTCAAAGCAGTACGACGAATAGAATTTGTACAAACACCAATCTTATAGTCGTTGATCTCAAGCTCTTCAAATAAGAACTTAATATCTCGGATTGGTTTAAGTTCACTGAGCTTATCAATTGTCAGGGCTTGTTTCTTTTCAAAGATTGTTTGATGAAGATCGAGTGGAAGTCCTTTTGCATCAGAAAGCATGTCGAGCTTTTCGCGAGTCTTTCTACCATCGTAGATATTATGATGCTCATCATCTGTAATTGCATACTGAGGTCCAAGAGCCTCGTTGAGAGCTTCATAATGAATTTGTTTGGCATCAATCAGTACACCATCCAAATCAAACAATACCAACTTGATCACATCACGTCCTTCATTAGCTGAGTAACATTTTCTCCAGCACTTGGCAATTTATCTTTTAAGAAGAAATGTACAAAATGAGCCGAGGCTGGATCTTTAACTGCCGTATATAAGGCATTCCATCTCCAGTTCAGATGCTGCTGTTTCATTTTTTCTTTACGGACCCAATAGTTCAAAAGTGTTTGATCTGTTGACCATTTCCATGGTCCTTGGCCATCCACAAAGTCTTTAAACTCGGGTCTTGTAATAAAGTCCTTTGCTGATTGATTGATATACTTATAGATTGATTTATTCATCATCATCAGACCCATGTTATAGAACTCAAATCCATGCTTACCCGGACTGAAGTCAACCTTACTGTGAAGGGATTGGTATTGCATTCTGGAATAGTTATCAATCTTTTGAGCATACCAAGGTTGGATAGGCATGTCGCGCTCGATTACTCCAGCAAAGTCTACACTGGGATCAACGCTATCAAAAATATTAGGAGAATTAGGTCGAATCCAAATATCAGCGTCCACAATGCATATTTGATCATATCTGTCGAAGTAATCAAACGCATTTTCTTTTTCGTAGATTGGTAGGAACCCACCATGTTTTTCATAAGACTCTTTTGATCTATTTGTTGCAAAAACGTCTGGTTTGATTTTTAAGATCGGAGTTGTTTGAACTATATGATCAATACCGTGTTCTTGACAATACATTGCAACAGATGCTGTACAATGGTCATATAATCTAGAGGGTTTACCGACGTAAACCTGATATATCATTCGCTTCATTCAATTATCGCTTTTTCCATTCAACACATGTATATGTATAGTTGCCGTCAAGTTCACTTGTCATCATCTTACCGACTTCACGACATTCATTCCAGCTTGTGTACCATCCTTGGTCATAAGCTATGACCTCCGGATTAGACCCGGAAGTCATTATCATAACCAAAAGTACCCACACTATTTACTTGCCTTTTTTCCTAATGCATCAGCACCAAAGAAAGCAGAAACTAAAACTGCGATTGACGCAAAGTAAGTTGGCGCAATATCAGCAATTAATTGTGCTGCTGTATCTAAACCAAATGCGGAAGTCAAGAAGATCCCGATTGGGTAAAGCAACAACCCAAATAATGCGAACCATGCCATTTTCCGAATAGCATCTCTTTGATTATCTGCATCTTCAAGTTCTTTACGTTTGAACTCAAGATACATCTGATGTTCTTCTGGTGTGACAATACCGTCACCATTACTATCAGCAGGATGGAAACCTGCCTTTTCAATTTCTTCTGACATATCCATCTCCTCTCATAGTGGATATGACTATTTATACTTTAAGGCCTCTTCGAGCTGAACAAATAGGTACTCTTCCAAATCATCTTCATTAGCTTGATAGCGAATACCAATACCACCAGCATCGTTCCAACGCTTGATGTTGTCTGGTTTATCATCAATCAAAATGTTTGGAAGACCAGTAATACTTGAAGTTGCATACTTATGTTTGTTACTAGTAAAAATGCATTTTGAAACAGCTGGCATATACCCATTCTTTTCTAACCAGCGCCGCTTGTGGTAAGTTGAGTTTGCATAATCGTTACGAATCGGGGATGAACAAATACCCCAGTCTCCGTTGGACAACTCCCGAACAAAAGCAATCAATTGATCAGACGTTTCGAATTTTTCTAAATTCTGAAAGAAGTCTGTATTACGAAGATCGATGATTCGCTCATCCACATCAAAAATATCTTTCCAGTGAAATGCCTTGAACTTCCGCTCTAAGCCACCAAAGAAGTCAGCGATGACTCCATCCATATCCACATATATTGTCATTATTCCTCTCTTATCCATACTGAATCGGTAGCCAATCGAAAGCTACCGAGAAATTCAAAATTGTAACTTGGGCCCCATTCATCGGGCCCGACCATACTTACCCACGTCTCTCCATCATCTTTCTGATATAGATGATATGTCCTACCAACAATAGGACTAAATCGAATCGATGCACTATAGATTAATTCATTGTCAGCCGCAGTCACAACAAGTTTTTTAAACTCAGCTTCCAGCTCTTCGTACTTAGACTTAAGCTTGTTCTGTGCTTCTTTGACCTTGACTTCGCGATAGTCTTTTGTATCCGGAAGAGTGATAGCCGGAGCGGCAACATTATCTCCGTACGGCATTGTCATTTTATTATCTGCTACGCGATCAGGTTTTCTCAAAATACATACCTCAATAGTGCCGTGAATAACATGAAACCCATTACTGAGTTAAGAAGAATCAAGGCTCGATCTTTCCAAGCAAGTGAAACATATAACCAACCCGTAGTCCCGATCCAGGAGAATAAGACATCATAGATTCGGGGAATCTCTTCAACGGATCGACATGATACTGCAATCAAAACAAATACGGTTGAGATCCACTTAATATAGTAGACCCAACCTGTTGTCTTAATTAGTGTTATATCATCAGACAGCTTTTTCAAGGACTGACCCCTCAAGCTCTTTGATCCGCTTTGTAACCTCAATCTCTGAAATAATACTCATCTGACGAATAAAATCCATCTTTGCTGAGTGATAAGAATCCATGAACTGCTCAAGACGCTCTTTATCGGCAGTCGACAAATAACGTGAACGCTGAAGATACAAAAACTTGTTTACCATATTGTCTTCATCAAATCCAAAATTACTCATAATCTATCTCCTCAATCATACTGAGCCATGTACATTTCACCGTAGGCTTCCTCAGCCAAAGCGCGCTGCTCCAAGCGATCTTCAAACTCTGTGATTTCATCGCAGACTGCGGAAAGCAGAGCTCGGATTGTAGAACGATCTACAACCTCATTGGCCAAGATCTTTGATAGTTCACCGCGAAGTGCATAAATATCGTTAATGTGCATATCAATCTCCTCATTCAATATAGACATTATCCTTTATTCTGAGGGAAAGTAAACACCTTTTTGGATAAAAAATAATTTAATTATATGAAGAGGTTATTACTAACTTCTATAAATTTTCTGCAGGTGTGTCTCAAACTGCTCAACCTTTTCGATTCGGTTAGGCCAGTAGATGTATTCCTTCTCTGGGTTTGCCTTGAGATTATTGAGGAGTGGAGTGATTGCATTATAGAGATTATTTAATTTTTCTTGGGTAGCTTCAATTCCTGAACCAAGCCGTTCAGCCTGTGTTTGAGCTTGTTGTACTGCCTCGAGCTCGGTCTCGTCAACAGCTGTGAAACCAAAGTCAAAGTCTGGGTCTAAGTTGGCCAAAACTGCCTCCTTTTATATTCATTAATTGTGTCATGTAACATGGTCGTCCAGTTATCCCTGTGTTCTTTAAACACCAGAGGCTCGTGACCATCGACATCCATGACAACAACAAGGTTAGTTATAGCCTTGCCTGTACGTTCTTCGAACATAATTGCATAAGCTGCCATCTGACAGAAATAGTTTGTAATCTTTTCTTTCTGCTTAGGGTATTTACTTGTCTTCCAGTCAACGATTGATGTTACACCATCGAATTCAGCAATACAATCGCAACGCCCAGCCAGACCCAAGTACTCACTATATAAAGGAACTTCAATCCCAAAGATACGTCCAATCCTGGAGTCCAGGATCGGCTCAACATTGGCCAAACTTTGTCTGATATGCGGTAGATATTCTGACGTATCTTTTCCATTCAAATAATCCTCAATGATTGAATGTACTAATGTCCCTCTCTGAGAGGCACGACCACTTACCCGATTCGCTTCTTCATCACCAACTCGCTTACGCCAGGCCTGAATGACATCTTCGGTTAATATACTCAGGACAGTAGTGACACTAGGAAAACTACCGCCAGGAGTCCTATATAGTCGACCAGAGGAGGTAGTCTCAGCATCCAAGTCGCTATATCCGAGCTCAATTGTTTCATGAATAAACTCCTTCATATTTATACCTTGATCGTGTTTCCTCGACCACTTCCTTTCTTAATATTTTTTAAATGATCTTGCCAATCCCCACCAGCCCTTGTCAAGGTGCTTTTTGTGTCTGAGATTGGATTTAATGGTTGCAGTTGAATTTTCAGCTGAGGATTATCTTTCTTAAATTGATCAAGTTCAGCTATCTTCATAATATGCTCTTCCATCTGATCAGTCACTGTATCTCTAAAAACGTATGTCGGCATTATTTCTTCTCAGGGAGCTCCCATCTTATTTGTTCTTCCAGTGCATATCGTGACCCATCGATATAATCTTTATCTTCGTCACTCAACACTGACCAAAATTTACTGACAGAATATATATGTTCTGCAACTTCAGCTGGGCGCTCAAGGTGTACATTACTCTCCATCATTTCCTGAAGTTTGTCCATACGTTGATTAATCTTATCTTTGATAGCCATAATCTATTCCGGGAGCAATCCAGGAAAAGCTTCATTAACAATTGGCTTTGTCAATCCTTTTGGTGTCTTTTTATTGATCATGTCAATCACCAGTCTGGCATCATCCGGATGAATTGATTCCAACATCCCAATGAAAATATTTTCTCTTTTATACGAGGGCAAATCTTTTCCTTTACCACCTTTAACAAAATATGCAAATTTTGTATTTTCTCGCATCAGATTAGTTGGTGTTGATTCAATCGGACAGGCTGTATAAGGTGGTTCACCTCCCGGGAGTAACCAAACAACCCTCGAGTCCATTGAACCACGAATAATATCTTTTAGTGCCCACGACTCATTATTCTTCAAGATTTCAACTTTATCTTTCTTTGACTTCTTTTTGGCTACCTCTTCCAGTACCTCAAACACAAATTTAGCCATTAAATAAACTCCTCAATGCATTCAATTAACATTTTACACTTTTTACTTATTAAGTAGGGAAGGACCTTGCCCCTATTTCCCCATGGATCCTGAGCCTGATACGACTCGAGAATTTTCTCTTTCAAATGCTGTGGTGTCTTTGTAAGATCAATCAGCATTTCATTTCGTTGCCAGTTTCTGTACCATGGTGGTAATTCTGAACTGGGGGAGTCGAAATAATTAAGTACTTCGACGACCTTTTTCTTTGATGCCGGTGTTTGTCTAAGTCCCTCGACAAATACGTTATCATCGGAAAAGATATTAGGAACTCCATCTCCTGTATCACCTTTGATAATTTTTTCAGCAAGATGCAATCGAGGATGGTTTTCAACAACAAACTTTTTCAATAAAGGAGAGAATTGTTTAACATTCTCATATCGTTGCAGTTGTTTGAAGTCCCCGTCCGCTGATACAATCATTACTGGTTCAAAGTTACCAAACTCCTGTGTGTTCTGTACCAATGTTCCAATAATATCATCCGCCTCACAGCCTTCTTCGTGGATCACTTTATATGGAAAGTTTTCGAGCAGCTCATCTCTCATCAAGTTGAGAATGCGGAAAGCCTCATTCCAATCAAAGTCGGATTTATCACGAGTTTTACGACGATTGGCCTTGTATTGTGGAAATGCACCTCGGCGCCAGTTATTAGCACCATCTGCAGTAATAATAACTTCTCCATATTCTTTATGGAACTTTGATCTATACATACGTATAGAGTTTAGAATCATATGACGAATCATATCTTCATCTAGTGTTTTCTGTGCTACGATTGATCCTAACGCGATACCGGAATAGTCAATCAAAATCATAATATTATCCTTTCCCCGAATGGCTCATCTATTATACATCATTAAATCGGAATAGTAAACTTATTTCTTCAAATGGGACGCATGGATTTTACAACCGATAAATGCATTGTAGTATTGATCAGAAAGTAAGACATCGTGTTCGAATTGAAGCTTGGCTTCATAATAAGAGCACTCACCTTTGGTACGACAAAGCTTTAAGATTTCACGTTTATAGTTAGATTGACCCTTGGATTCAACTAGTCGTTGTACTTCAATATTGGATCCAAAGTAGTCGCGCCAATCAGACTCTGTACGAGTCTTTACTCTGCGTCTGCGGGATTTTGTGACAGGTAAGGTCTTGGGCCGCCAGAAGAATTTCTTGCCAATATATTTCTTACCAGTATCAAGTTCTGTAATTTGATACACAAACCCCTGATATTCATCAGGGGTCTCTGTAAACGGTTCATTGTTGTATGTCCACATACATTTATATATCATCCCCTTCGGATACGTCCTCTGGTTCCGCACGTCGCCCACAACACGGACAAAACTCGACCACAACATACTCCTCAACGACAAGATGTGTTTCCATATCACATTCTTCACACATAATCCTCAATTGCTTCATGCAGCTTCCCAGCCCCAGTCGCCTTCCATACCGACGACAGAGTATTCGGTGACACGCTTTTCAAAGAAGTTATCATGGGATGCACCGTTGAGTACCCAATCTAACCAAGGGAGTGGATTATCCTTCTGCTTGAACTTTGGCTTCATACCGAGTTGAAGTAAACGTCGATCAGCAATGTGACGGATGTAAAGCTTGACCTCGTCTTTAGTTAATCCTTGGACCTCATTAAATCCATTGAATGCTAGATCAATAAACTTATCTTCAAGTCTAACCGAATCCTTTGCCATCTGATAGATTTTAGATTTTAACTCATCATTGACAATCCGCGGGTGTTCTTCTACAAATGTACGGAATAACTTTGCGTTACCTTGTACATGTAATGTCTCATCACGAATTGACCATTCAACAATTGTACCCATGCCTTTCATCTTACCGAAACGTTGGAAATTCAACAACATTACAAATGATGCAAACAACGACATCCCTTCATTAAACACAGACTGCGCTAGAGCGAGAGCAAGCCCTGTATGAGAGCTAGTATCCCCAGTAGACATAAAATCGATTTTATCAGCCATAGCTTTGTATTCCAGGAACGCATGGTATTCCTCGTCCGGTAACCCAAGTGTATCGTTAAGTAACGCATAGGCCCTTTGATGAACTCCCTCTCTGTTTGCAAACGATGATAACATATTACGGATTTCATTATTCTTAAATTTAGGAATCAATAACTCATGATAATTCTCACCGACTTGAACATCCGATTGAGTAAATAGACGAAGAATCTGAGTAATAAACTCTTTCTCCCCATCGTTTAATTTTGTTCTCCAGTCTTGAACATCATCTGATAACTCAGCTTCATCCTCAATCCAATGAATCTCTTCGTGCTTCTTGGTCAGTTCAACAGCCCAAGGATATACGAATGGTTTATACGTTTTTGAAATATTTAATAGTGACATGTTATCCCTCGCAACTTCTGCATTCTTCTGTTTCTGTCGTAATTGGTTGGTTTAGAAAGGCCATTAACTCGTCGTATCCACCAACATAGGTTCCCTCAATATAGATCTGTGGAACTGTCTTGACTTTACGACCCGTCACTTCAGCGGCTGTCTTTCCTATTTCTTCTAAATCAATATACTCATAATGTACGCCACGCATATCTAGTTCATCTTTTGCTTGAGCACAGAAAGGACAGTTAGCCTTACCATACACCAATGTTCTCATGTCGTCCTGGAGAGCAACACGTTCAACCTTCTCTGAAACATTCTCTGCTCGAGATTTTGCTTCCGTACGAAGGTAATATAATCCCTTAAGCTTTTCCTTCCATGCTTTAAGGTGTACCTTATTAACGTAAGATTTTTCTGCACCCGACGGGAAGAAGAGATTAACCGACTGGCCCTGGCAGATAAACGGTTGTCGATCTGCTGCATGTTGCACAACCCAGTTTTGATCCAGCTCTTGTGCCGTTTTAAAGATTGCTTTCTCGCCTTCGGTGAGCTCGGGCAGGTGTTGAACCGATCCCTTATTAGTGATAATTGACGACCACGTTGCCTCATTGTTAATTCCATAGGCTGCTAGTACTGGCTCCAAGTATTTGTTCTTTACAAGATGCGATCCCGCTCTTGTTCTATGTGTGAATGCATTAGCTTTGAGAGGCTCGATCGATGGTGAGGTTCCAACGATGAGACCGGAGGATGCATTAGGCGCAATAGCCAATAAGTGAGCGAAACGTAAGCCGGTACCAAGTCCATCAGGATATTCTCCTCTTTCAAGTGCTAATTTTTCAGATTGTGCAACTGCTTTAGTCTTGATTGTATTAAAGACAACTTTATTGATCTCGCGAGCCCTTTCACTTTCCCAAGCCACCCCATGTCTGTGGAGTAGTGAGTGGAAGCCCATTGCTCCCAGACCAATTGATCTCTCTCTTTCTGCAGATCTACGAGCTCGCTCAATTTCATCTGGTGCATTTTCAATAAAGTATTCAAGTACGTTGTCCAACATCGTGATGAGATCTTCGACAATGGTGGTATTCTTCCACTCATCGTAGAACTCAAGATTGAGAGATGATAGGCAACATACTGCCGTACGATCAGACCCGGTTGGTAGATGAATCTCATTACATAAATTTGAGCCATGAATCTTTAATCCTAAATCTTTCAGCGATTGTGGCAAATGCCTGTTCGCTTCGTCAATAAAATTCAAATATGGTTCGCCAGTTCTGAATCGTACCTCGATAATACGTTCCCACAACTTACGAGCAGATACAGTTTCTTTAACTGTTCCATTAGCCGGGTCTTTCAGATCCCAGTCTTTATTATCTATTACAGCTTGCATAAAGGCATCTGAGATATTAATTGCATTATGTAGGTTTAATGCCTTACGTTGAACATCCCCTGTAGGAATTCTCATGTTTAAGAACTCAACGATATCAGGATGAGATACTTCCATATAAGCAGCATAAGAACCTTTACGAGTCTTTCCCTGGCGATATGCAATCATATCAGCATCAACTGTATGAAGGAATGGAATTGGTCCAGGAGCCTTATCTGATACAGTACGAACATCAGACCAATGACCTCCTACACCACCTCCCATAATCGATAACCAGCGAAGCTCTGCTGAATGAGAAATTAATCCTTCTAATGTATCTGGAACATACGTGAGAAAACATGAGATTGGAAGTCCATATCCTTCTACCTTTCCGTTGGGTGCATTAGATAAGACAGGAGAGGCGAACATGAACCATTTACGACTAACATAATCGTATATACGGTTAGCAAGATCCTTGTCTAAGATCCCTTGATATGTTGACCACGCAGTTGATGCTCGAGCATAAGCTTCTTGAGGAGAAGTCTCGTCCCCTTGCATATAGAAATCCTTGAGCATCCCTACAGCGTAGTCAGTAAGTAGGTTATCTCTAGTTTCATCGATTGTTATTGACATTAATTATTCGCCTCGTGTAAAGTGGTATTATACACTAAGTCACATAGCTTGTAAACTACTGATTGTTATCTTGCTCTTGTTGAGCTGAGGGGCTTACTGCTTCTTCGTAGTATACTATGATTTCAGTTTGTTGGTTTATGTATCTTCTTAGCTCTCCTATGTTGAGAGCCAAGTTCTCGTAGTCCTTTACCGACAAAGCGATAAAGGCTAGATCACCATTTGTTTCGGTGAATTCTTTTATAAAAGACTCAAGGTTATCCTTATTGACAACATAGATCCTTGTATCAATTAGTTGTATCGGGCTGGGGCGAGCTACTAGAGGTACTGTTGTCTTCTCTAGTTTCGTTACCACTTTGATCTCCGGTTCCGGTTTGCTGATCATGCTGCAACCAGTCAGGAAGAGGAGTGTCACCAGTACCACCGGTGTCTTTTTCAAGATCGCGCCAAAGTTTTGCAGTTGCACCATTCATTTTACCTTCTAATAATCCAGGCTTCTTCAAGGCCAATGCTGTCAAGTTATGTCTCCGAAGCTTCGATTGTAATTCGTTTCCATACTCTTCAGCCTTCTGTAACTGAGTTTGCAATTGATTATTTAAATCTGCAAACCTAGCCATATCTTGTTTGAGAAGTTCTACACTTGCCTCACTTGTTTCAATAGCAACCTCTAACTTGGCATTGTTTTCGCGCAGCGTGGCAATTCTCTGCTGTGTATCGTTATAGTACCAGATCGCTCCGTATCCTACAGAGGCAAGTACCCCTAGCACTATGACCATTAAATAAACTTTAATCATTTTGGATGTATTTTCTGAACCGTTTTAGTAGAACAGGAATCTGATCTTTCTTTCTTCTACGATCAGTGACATTAGTTACTTTAAGACGAGGACCCATTGCAGTCTGAGCAGGATTAGGAATTGAAGCAGTTGAGGTTGCAGGAGCGTCTTCTTTTACTTTTTTCATTTCGTTAATTCCTGCGCAGAGACATATATCTCGCGTCCAGTATTTAAATGGGTTGCCTTGTATATATCTATACCAAGGACATTTCCAACAGGATAACAATCCTCATTGATTTTTATTTTGTCTTTCGCTCTGACCAATTCATCAAATGTATCGTTCAATAATTTGGCTTCAGAGAGTTTATACACACCAGGTGATAGCATATTGTCCTGTACTATGAACCAGGTATTCTCCACCATCAGGTCTGTTGTATCAACGTGCAATTTATTTATAATTTCATCGATCGCACGGTCATCCAAACTGTATTGTTCTTTGATCAAAAATAGAGCCGCAGCGAAACTTCCGATTTTTGAGGATCCACCTGGAATCTTGGAGAGCAGCCGCTTGATGTTAGCAGCCATACGAATAAAAGGAGTATAGGCAGACTTTTTCTCATCTGTATCGAGTTTGACATTCTTGTCTCTTTTGCCTTCCTCGTCAACGATTCCTAGCTTATAGGCATCCCAATCTTTCCAGTCAAGGACAAGCATACGAATAAATCTGAATGTGAATGCTAGGTCGGCTGCTCTTTTTACTATTCCCATTATATTTCTCGCAATCTTTCTACTACTGTTTTATCCATTTCAATATCTGTCAGCTGCTCGTTGGTAATATACTTAAGGAAGATTAAAAATGGTTTGATGACAGGCCAATGTTCTTCATCGAGTTTCAACTCTAGAATGTTTAAGGTGGCTTCAACACCAAATACGTTGAAAACCACCACCAGATGATTTAAAATTAACCTTTCTGCTAGGTCATTATGTTCCAGATAACGATTTGTCAATCTTTTGATATATTTAAATCGTTTCAAGTCTTCATAAAAATCATCAATATCCGAGAATGTCGGATTGTCATAATGTTTAGCAGCATAGAGAAATAAATTCTCTTCAGTTAATTTTTCAAATACAAGCATTTAATACCCTTAAAATGTATAAGAGTATATATGACCTTAGTTAGTAAATCTATTAAAGAATGATGTCTTAGGTGCTTCTTGAGGTTCGAAATCAGCATCGTCTTGCTGCTGAACTTCTACTTCTTCTACTGGAGCTTCTTCCACAACTGGTTTATCTTTAGGCTTACGAGCTCTCTTTGGCTTAGGAGCTTCAACAACCGGTGCAGGTTTTACTACACCATTGAGTTCATCAGCTTTCTCCTGGGTCATTTTCTGAGCCTTGAGAAGCTCACCAGTCTTTTGATTGACCCAACCTTTAACCGTTGCTTTTGCGTTCTTCATATTACTTCTTCTTCTTATGACCGTGACTCATTTCTTTCGTGATTTTCATTTCTTCAACTGGTACATTTTGAGCAATAAATGGATTACCGTCCTTGTCTTCAAACATCACGTCATAATGAGTAACAACAGCGGTATCTTCATCCACTTGTACTAATGTGTGCATTTCCGGGATGCATCGGCCCGATCCATATTCAGCATGCTCTACGTGAGTCGCGCAATCATGCTTGAGAGCCTTGTCTACGTTGTCCTTGTCGAGATCTACTGCTTCTTCTTGTTTTGTCTCATGCATAGATGCATATGCATCAGCAATTGATTTTACTGTTTTAGAGAATGATTCGTTTTTCATACCTGCCTTCTTGGTTATATCTTCTGGTTGATTGATAATTTTCATATCTCCTTTGGCACTTTTGTCCGTAGGATTTTTTGGTGATGTTTTCGTAACACGGCCGACTTTTGACGCATCATCATGACCTTTTTCTTCTGTTTCATCATATTGAGCACCCTGCTCAACATCCGCTTTCATTTTCTTAGCGCCTGGTGACCAATTGTCATCATATGGTTGCTTTTGATCTGTATTGCCGTGATCTTTCTTCTCCCACACAGACAACAACTTTTCTCTGATTGACATATCAGTAGACTCCTTTTTAACAACATCTCTATCAACTGGGACCATACGAGTATGTTTCTTACCGTCTGGTGCAACAAATACTTCTGGTTTCTTGTCAGCTGATCTTACATTTTCATTCTTAGGATTCATAACAGCAGTCTCGCCACTTTTACCCTTAGGATCATCTTTGCCTGACTTCTTGATAGCTTTTGTAATTGTCTTACGACGATTGTGAAGATACTTGTCAGTCTTGTCCACATCACCATCATTATCAATATCGGCGTCTGCTTGCCCGACTGGATCGAGCTTTGAATTATACAGACCCTTCTTCATTTTTTCTTTGGAAGACATTTTCTCTGTGACCTCATTATAAGCTTGGGTCAAAGCTTCAATTGTTTTAATGTCCATTATAGAACTCCTATTTGTGCTATTATTGACCCGATGACGGCCACCGTTACTACCCAGAACAACTTGTTGATTACACAAATTGTTCTATGATTATCATTACACACTCTTTCGATCTCATCTAATTTTTCAGAGTGTTTATTCATTCTATCAAACATGTTATACTGATCTTCTTGAAGATTAATGATCTTTTCTTCGGCTCTGGCCATAGCAACCATGGCTTCGGTTAGTTTATCAAGCTTCTCTTCAATTCGATCTAAACGTGTTGATTGAGTTTCGCGGGTAGCCATTTCTTATCCTTATTAATTATCTACCTTAGCACCAGCTCGCCATTGGTAACAAGACCAATATCTTGCTTTCCATTTGGGCCCTGGATTGTCACAATTGTGACGCGCTCTAAAACTTTTACGACGAGCTGGATCATCTCTCTTAATAGATAGATTCGGATCTCCAAAATTAACCTTTACAACATTACCTTTTTCATTCTTAACATATACAGAAAACTTCTTGGGTCCACCTGGAGTGCGGAAGGGGTCATTTAACGTGACCTTTCTTCCCTGGTACTCTGCTTCCGTGAGCTCAATTTCTTCGAATAAACTGTCACATTCACACGTATCGTCAATCCACTCTTCTCTAAACTTCATGAAACCCATTAGTCTTTCCTTAACCAATTGAATCTTTTTTCAGGAGGAACAGACGTTCCTGGGGACACAGGCTTTCTTTCAAACTTCTTTGGTTCATACTTCTTACGAGTTTCTGGATCCATCTGAGACTTATAAAAGTCATCGTGCTTACCTACACCGTGCTTCTTCAATGCTCTATTCATTCGAATCTGAGCCGTTGTAGGCATAGCAGCTTCTTTTTTCTGGCCAGGAGTCATTTTTCTGGCATGAGCAGCTGCTTCCGGTGTACCTTCCTCGTATTTATATTCTTCATTAATTGCCAAATGTTTAGGAAGTTTACCTTGTTTAACCAAATCATTGAGTTTATCAATTAGTTGATTTCCATCACGCGGAGACAATCCCATCATCTTGATCGCTTGTTGGACACCACGTGCACCTTGGCCAGGATTTTTCTTCCGCCAGTTTAAATAAGCTCTAACAAGTTTTTTCATCTTAGGTGCCATGACTGCTTTATGCAGCCACTGTGGCACCATTGATTCTTGTCTTAGATTTCTAAACTTCTTCATCACCCTTTCCGTACGCATAAAGAGATTTCAAGTAATCGTTAGCCTTGGTCAACTTATTCTGGTACCATTCTTCCATGTCGCCTTGATTACCGACTCTCTGCTCAATACCATCAAGGAAATGTCTCATAGCTTTGATTTGCTTCATGGCCATCTTTGTTTCTTCTGCACCACCAGTATCAGTTGAATCAATAGCCTCGCCCATTGGACGACCCTGTGCCTTTTGACGATAAGCTTTCTTTACTTCCATGTCAGTATATCTTTCGACATTCTTGATCAACGAAGGCTGCTTAACAATCTTACGGAGATTAGCTAAAATCTCCGCAGATGATTTACCTTGAATGAAAGTTGGAGGCAACCCTTCAATATCTACTTTGAACTGAGCTGCCTCTTCAATCTTTCCCTCAGGAAGCTTTCTCCCTTTGGCTCTATTCTTAAATGCAGTACTTACAGCATCAGCAGCTGCTGAAGGATTCATTCCTTTCTTACGTGCTTTATTATAAGCTGTACCAGGAGGAATAACAGCTGGTCCATAATTCTTCTTAACAGCAGCCGGGTCTTGTTTAGCATGAGCATCATCGCGCTTGGCTTTACGCTTAGCCATATAATCTTGAACAGCTTTTGACTTAGATGTAGCAAACTTCAAATGATCCTTAAACTTCTGATCAAATGACTTTGCTTCATCGATGTCTTCCTTCGCCATCTTTCTAGTGGCTGTCTCAACACCTTTCAAACGCTTCATAGATTTAGAAAAGTCTTTACCAGCTTGATCTGCTCTATTATCTTTAGCAGCTGAAGCAGCACCATAAGCTTTTGATGCAGCATCTCTTGAAGCTTTATTGACATAAGAACCCAACGTGCTCTTCTTAATTCAGATACAGTTTCTTCAGTCTTAGACTTAGAATTTGCCCATGCTGGATTATGGCTAGGATCTTTCAAAGCTTGACGTGCTTTTTCGTTATCAGCCATTCTCTTACCTAAAGCAGCTCGAGCGGCAGGATTACCCATATTACCTTTAGCGTGATCTGGACCGAATCCTTTCAACTTAACTTTAGCTTCTTGAACTGATTCCATAACACCATGTTGCTTTAGTGTCATATGGATACGATCACGAACATCAGTATCCAAGTCTTTAAGGTGACGATTGAATTTAGCTAGGTGATCACCCTTTTGCATCAAACCTGCTTTACCAATGTTATCCAAATGCTTGGCTGCAATATGGAAGTCTTTCTTATCAATTCCACCACTCTTGCTACCATAATCCTGAAGTGCCTTAGCAGCTTTTGAGTATGCATGAGCTTCATCAATCTCTACAGATTCATTATATCTGTTAGCATCCCGACGTTGATTATGAGCACCTAATTTAGCTGAAGCTTCTCGTGCTTCTTGTGATTGTTTTTTTGCAAGATGATGCTCATCCCCATACTGACCCTTTAGTCTTTTTGTAGTGGGATGGTCATTACCATGTTTTTCAATAGCATGAGCAACTTTTTTAGCTGCAGCACCTGCATCCTGGTGAGTGTCCCTAGCTCCTTTGTGACTAGCTTCTGCTCGTGCGCGCATTGGGTGAACTATAGTTGCATCCCCACTAATATAGGAAGTGTCATGTTTTTTTGCTTGATCAGAGTGATGATTAGCTTGATCAGCGTGGTTCTTAGCAAGAGCATGCCAGTGACTAGGATTTTGAGTAGACTCTGTCATAGAGTAATGTTCTGGCAAATTTGCTACATGGTCATTAGCAGCATTGTATTTAGCAACCGCGGCTTTTGATGCAGCATGATGAGGACCATGCTTTTGAATAGTTTGTAAAGCGTGATTAGCAGCTTTCTTTGCTTTCTTATGTGCTGTCACAATTGCTTGTGTCCTATCAGCTGCTGCTTTTCTTTTGCCTGGACTAGCCAGATCCCAACGCTTGCCACTACCTGTAGGTCCATGCCAATTTTTATAATCGCGATCGAGGTTTTGCTTTTGCTGACCTCCTTGGAATTCATGTCGCTTGGCTCTGTGCGCCAGATCTTTTGTCACATCTTTCATTTTAGCGCCGAGCTTACCACTCCGTGGCTTAAATTTACTCTTGCTGCTGGGCATGTTAGGCCACATTAGATTCTCAGATAGAGATTCCAACTCAACAATTGCACTTTCATGATATGCAATGACTTGTTCCCAGTCTACAGACTCTCTGTAAGGTCTACGCTCGTGCTTAACCTTCATACCCATATCGTGAAGATCATCAACTTCTGAATCAGAAACATGTTCACCTGGATTCAAACGACCCTTGACATTCTTGCCTACTTGACCAACAGTATACTTTGTCTTGTCGGTCTTATGAGGATGCAAAGTTACATGATCAGGATGAACTGCTTCATTAACATCTTCTTTCTTCATTCCCTTGTCACGAGCCATCTTAGCTAGCTGCCGTGCTCTCGACATTGGTGACGATGTAGTACCATCACTATTCTTTTGCTTAGGCTTTGGTGGATCTGGAGTAAATGGGGGTTTATCCTTTGATACTCTCATAGAAGACAAACTATCAGGAGTATCAATCGTCACTGTTCGTTTTGCTTCATCAACAGATTCTTTCTTTGCATCCATATAAGCAGCAATCGCCATCTCGCGACGCTCCTTATCGGACTTACCTTGAAACTGAGGGGCATCAGACTTCTTGAAATCAGAAATCCACGCTCCCATTCCGTCTGATACTTTAAGTGGCATGTTTAACCTCCATGCATATTAATATAAAAGTTGGCTTGCTTCTTATCCGAAGTCGTAGCGTTTGGTCTATTTTTTAATGCTTTAACTTTTTGTAAAGTGATTGGTCCATCGATCTTAGCCTTGAGAGTACCAGGGGCACCTCTCTTACTATGACTCTTTTTGATAAGGTCTGCTGTCTTTCCTTCCATAAAGTTCTTGAAGGACTTCATGCAAGATCCTTATCGTGATTGAGACCACCCCTTTTCTTTTTCACAATAAAAGCATTGACTCTTGCATGTCCCCATTGAGATGGAGTTGTTCCTGGTCTATGACCAGTCTTCCATGCTGCAACACCTCTGTTGTAAACTTTTTTCAACGTACCTACAGAAATACCTGACTTCTTTGCTTTATCAGCTAGAGACTTACCAGCCTCTTCCTCTATGTACTGTTGAAATTTGATCATTAAGAAGTCCTTCTGTTGATTCTTCTTGTTCTGGCTGAGCGAGCTCTATCCATCATTGAATCATGACGCTTTCTGTCAGCAGCATCTCTTCTTCTTTCAATTTCTCTTTCTCGAGAAATGCGATCTTTAACTCTTTCGATATTTTGCTCATTAGTAGGTTCTTTTAGCATATCTTTAAGCGTATCGATATGACTCTGATGATAATTGTGATCCTTCAACCCGGCTGCTTGAATGGCTGCTTTAGCTGGTTGCTGTCTCTTCTTCATCAAGTCAATATCAGCCTGAGTTGCGTATCCTCGCTTCTTAGCATTATCTTCTACTTCAAGATAATGATCCACAGCTGATATTGCTTTATGGATTTCATTAGTATTGCCATGGATTTTGATATCTTTCTTAAATGCTGTAATTGCACCAGGACAATGGTGGAGGTATTTGTATTGTTTTCCCCCTACGTCCGTATCCTCACCAAACATTTGCTTAAAGGCTTTGGTGTATTTACTTGGCCTTGTCTTAGCCGATGCATCACCAGGAGCTGGCTTGTAAGCAGCTGGATCATCGTCAGCCATTTTTGTTTGTTTCTTAAACTGAGCGTCTCTTTTTACTTTAGTCGACTTAGCCAAACCTTTATGGTATCTTGCTGGCTGAGTTCCTGGACGATCTTTGATATCTGGATCCTGAGCTTCGCTTAATGATTCCATTTTGATAGAGAAAGGAGCAACTTCGTATTCTACATTATTGTCTTCTACTTTCTCAACAGCATCCAACCACTTACGATATTTGTTACCTGATCCTTCAACGATAACGTAATTAGAACCAAGTGTTTTGACTTTGGCAATCTCACCAGTATCCTTGATAACAACGGTATCACCTTCTTTGAATAGTTCACCATTGACATATGATTCTCTGATCTCAGACACTTGCTCAAGCTGAACGTGCTGTGTTGTTTCCTTTGCTTCTTTCAATCCCATTCCTTTACGGACAGCATTGTATAGAGCTTTTGTATCAGTATTAGAAACATTCTTTGGAATACCTTGACTGAACTTGGTGAAGTCTCCAAGCTTGGCCGCATCTCTCATCTTGGATGCAGACATTCCTTCTACGCCCTCTGCGTCGGGATCCCTGGCTCCAGCTGAAACAACTGTGATCTTATTGAAGTTATAGAATCCATGGCGTCCCTTAACCCCATTATATTTTTTCAATAGAATATCAAATTCAGGAACACGATCCCCACCAGCAACCATAACAAGGTTAACATACCCATCGTTGTACAACTGAGTGGCAGCATCGATTGCAGTTTTAATTTTTGTATTCATCATGATGCTTCTTGCATATTTAGGAAACATCTTTCTAGCAATCTTGACTTTGTCTTTATATGAAAGAGGATTCTTCTTTTGGTCTTCTGACTGAGAGAGATATACGCGATAAGGGTTCTTACCTGCCTTTGCCGCAAGTACCTGTAAAAGCTTCTCATGACCAATCGTCGGAGGATTCATTCTACCGAACGTGAAATAAACTGTTTTTTCTTCTTCTACTAAGAAGCCTTTAAACGAACTAATCACTTAGCGCCGCCTCTTTTCTTTGCTAGTTCAGCCTGTCGAACTTTAGGAAACATTCTCTTTGCCAATGTGTCAATTCTTTTCTTGATTGCTGGTTTATCCAAGCGCTTT
>Ga0222718_10000509_pt1 | contig 39806 bp, 29 predicted proteins | sample C33_27DmetaG_FD_165045 | JGI IMG/M metagenome (GOLD analysis project Ga0222718, IMG submission 165045) | Estuarine water microbial communities from San Francisco Bay, California, United States - C33_27D | ecosystem: Environmental > Aquatic > Marine > Unclassified | place: USA: California...
CCTTCGCCTGGTTGAAGTATCTGCGGCGATTGGGGATGCGTTGGGAGTATCATGCTTTTTTGTTTGAAGGGTTCTGGCAACTCGGCTGCGTGTTCACTATTCTCAAAGGGTTATAGGACAAGCTCTACCAAAAACCAGCCTAAGGCATTTTTGATCGGCTCATTGAGATAATCACGAACCGAGAAGAAAATGATCATTATTGCCGCTATTACAAGTAGATAGCGTATTACATTCTTGTCGCCAGGTATTTCATTCAGCTCATAACTCATTTGTGATCCTAATTTAATGCCTCTGGATAGTGTCTCACACTGATGAGATCTTATTGCGCGGTAGACCAACAATAATGGAGAACAAATCTTGGTTGCCGCTGGAACAATACAAGTCGGGTGCGATGCCTTTGCTTGCGCGAGCGTGCGAATCCATATCCCAGATAGTAACATTTTGAGATGAAAGCCGGGCATTGAAAACATCAAAGATCCTTTGAGCAGCAGGGCGATGCCCGCTTCCTCACCTTTTTCTGCTTTCGTCGTCGGCACTACTGTGTTCATCAAAAGAAGAAATAACGCCAGAGGAATCGGTACTCGGCGATTGGAAACGTCGCGTCGCCAATCAGGTGCGTGGGGGCTACTTCAAAGCCGAACGAAGAATAGTCCTGGGTAATGGGAGGTAACGGCTTTTTCGGTTTTCGCCCGATGGATTCCGGGACCATTCGTGTTAATCGTTGCAACGAAGCATGCACTTCGATCAATCGACGTGGTGAGGCATGTTTGGCGAAAAGCTCTCGATGGACTTCAAGCTCGGGTTGGCGACTTTCTAACAGCTTCACACACTCTTCCAGAATCTTCCGATTGGAGCCCCAGAACAAGACGACTTCAGCGTTGACATGAACCAGAAGAATTTCATGACCATGCGGGCCAACGAGTTCTTCGAGTCGTTTTTCGTTGATGCTGTGATCGCCCTCCCAGACCGCCTCCAGAAGATCGGTACGATGGCCGGCGATCTGTCTCTGGTTTTCGTAATAGATAAACTTAGGCATCGGCAAGGCGGTCAGTCCTTCTTTGAGCAGGTTCTCGGTGTGATTGGCGACCGCTTTTTTGATGAAGGTGACGAGCCTTTTTGAGCGTCCGGCAATTTCGATATCCGTAGAAGACAATGCTTCTTCCAAATGAGGAAGTGAGCGTTCCCCCAGAAGTTTCAATCGTAAGGTCGCGGCGGCACGTTTTTTGAACTCGGTCGCCCCAAGTTCTTCGACCAGCATTTTGATGTCTTGATCGGTGATCGGTTCGGGTTCATTTTGATCGGGTTTATAGACGGTCCCTCGTGAAAATTTGATGAGTTCTGCCAGCCGTTGACTAAAGTTCTCCTGATCTTCCGGTTTGAGAATGATCAATAAATTGGCAAGTCCGTCGAGAGTCGAGTTTTCATTTTTATAGACCGCCGAACGCGCTTCGACGATGGAGTTCCAAAGTTCGTCGATGACTCCGTAAAAGGTTTCATTTTGAGGAGACAAGTACGGCTCGACCAGTTCGACCATTGAACGATGCTTGACGGACCGCTTGAAGATCCACAACGCGATTTGTTGCAGTAACTGGGAATTTTTGATTTCTCCCGCCGTTTTACTCATCCCAAAAATCATTTGACCATTGGGGAAGCCTTTGAGCGACGGGACTGAGGCAGGGGTTCCCCACTGACTGAGTAACTTTTGTGAGGCTTCGGGGAGCTTTTTGTCGAGCGAGAGTTGAAATCTCAGATGCATTCCCTCGTCAATCTTCGCAGAAAAAAAAGCGTGATTGACATGCTCAATCACCTCGCGAGCATGATTGCGAACTTCGTCGGGTTGTCCCAGTAACATCGCATCCAATTCTCGACCCATTGTCTTGTCGAAATTGTCTGGACGTAAATGGTTGACGTTCATTTGAAACAGAATGTCGGCATTGGAAAGTCGTTGTTCGGGGTCAGTAGAAACATCAGCAAGCGAAGAGTCTGACTTCAAATAGATTTCCAATGTCTCTTTTGTGAGGCATAGCAAGACACTTTCGCCCTGCTTGCAGAGATAGAGATCTTGCCGGCCATTCATTTGTCCTTTTCCGAGATGGATGTCTCCTTCGGAAAATTGTTCAGCAGTGAGATTGAAATTCTTAGCCATCAGTTCAGTATCGCTGAACGGAATTTTCAAGACGAGATGCCGAAACACAGCATCGTCGAGAGGTTGACTTCCCCAGTCGAAGATGTATGCGGCGAAGTTACCTTTCCAGTTGATGCCTTGATTGATATTGAGATAAGAAGCCCCAAGCTGAATGATTTTTTTCAGTGGCCAGCGCCATACCGCTCGTTCTCTTTCTAAGGTATCGATTTTTTGATCGAGTGCCGTCACATTGCGCAGCGACAGACTCACTCGGCTCTCTGCCGGGATCGACTCCAGGAACTTTTCGGGCGGCGTTTCCTCTGCGTGAAGAGACGAAGCGAGACAGAAGGCAAGCAGTGCGAGCGTGATTCGTGATTTGATGGTGCGACTCCAGACTGAGAGAGAGGGTGCCTAAGTCGTGCTTGGGCGACAGCTACCATCAGAGTCGAAATTCAGGTGAGGATCTCACGTAAAATCAAGAAAACCTTCAATCTCGAAGATCTTGCATGCTGAAATCTGGGACAGCATCTCGCATGCTCACGCAAGCGAGAGTATGGCACCCGGCTGAAACATGCCAGGCGATTTATGACATACCCTCAGCCGTCGGAGGTTGGGAATCGTCATCACTCCCGTCTTCTTCGCTCTTCGTCTCGTTCGATTTTGTGGAGACACCGGACGTGGGGGTCTCGTCGTCGTTCTTGAAGGTTCCCGGCATGACAGACGGCCCCTTTTTGTGGGCATCGAGAATTCGTTTGATGTGCTGATCGTCCATCACTTCGACTTCGAGCAGTTCCTTCGTCATTTGCTCCAGAAGTTCTTGTCGATCTTTAAGGATCTCGGCTGCCGCGTGCATGCACTCATCAATGATCTTCTTGACTTCCAGATCGATCTCGCGAGCCGTCTGCTCACTATGGGCGTGCTCGGCGGAGCTGCTGGAATTCATCAGAAAGGGGGAGCGTTGAACGTCACTGTAATGAACGCGACCCAGTTTGGCCGACATGCCGAACTCGGTCACCATACGGCGTGCGACATCGGTGGCTCGTTGCAAATCGTTTTGAGCGCCCGTCGAAGATTCCTGATAAATCAGATCTTCGGAGGCGATTCCTCCCAGCATGACATTGATGCGGCTGACCAGTTCGCTGCGAGTGACCAACATGCGGTCGTCTTCGGGCCGCTGCATCATGTAGCCGAGCGCTCCCATGCCGCGTGGAATGATGGAAATTTTATGGACGGGATCGGTGTTGGGTAGGCTGATGGCAACCAGGGCATGGCCGCATTCGTGATAGGCGACTCGTTGTTTTTCATCTTCGTGAATGAGACGCGTGGATTTCTCCAAGCCGGCGACAACTCGTTCAATCCCTTCTTCAAACTCCACCATCGACACCCGCGTTTTGTCATTACGTGCTGCGAGCAGGGCGGCTTCGTTGACGAGGTTGGCCAAATCGGCACCGACAAATCCCGGCGAAATTTTGGCGATCTTTTCGAGATCAACACTGTCGTCCATTTTGATCTTCGTCGCATGGACTTTCAGAATCGCATAGCGTCCTTTGAAGTCGGGACGGTCGACTAACACGTTACGGTCAAAGCGACCGGGGCGCATGAGTGCCGGATCGAGAGTTTCCGGGCGGTTGGTGGCACCGATGACGATCACACTTTGGTCCGACGAAAAACCGTCCATCTCGACCAGCAAGGCATTCAAAGTTTGTTCACGTTCGTCATGCCCGCCCGGCATACCACTGCCACGAGTTTTACCGAGCGCATCCAGTTCATCGATGAAGATGATGGAGGGGGATCGTTGTGCCGCTTGTTGGAACATATCCCGCACACGGGCGGCACCCACACCTACGAACATTTCCACGAAGTCCGAACCGGACAGTGAGAAGAAGGGAACGCCGGCTTCTCCCGCGACGGCTTTTGCGAGAAGCGTTTTACCCGTTCCAGGAGGGCCGACAAGCAGCACACCGCGTGGAATACGTCCGCCCAAAGATTGATACTTCTCAGGACTTTTGAGGAATCCGACGACTTCCTTCAACTCGTCGACAGCTTCTTCAATACCGGCGACATCTTTGAAAGTGATCTCAATGTCTTCTTGGGCGAACAATTTCCCTCGGCTACGTCCAAAAGACATCGCCGACCCGGCTCCTCCCATACGACGCATGATGAACATCATGAAGAGTAAAAACACGACGAGAAGAATGATCATTCCCATCATCTGTTTTAATTCACTCGGCGGTTTGGTGAACTCGTATTCAATCTGCCGGGCGTAAAGATCGTCCGTCAGTTCATCGATGCTTTCGTCCGAGACACCCACCGTTGGAACGTAGAAATACTTCGTTGGAGTCTCAGCATCGCTGGTTTTACCCGCTTCGACTTCTGGGTGATCCTGATAGGTGATGTAGCCGGGATTGATTTTCAGTTGGTACACATTCGAACTGTCCAGCACATTTTCTCGCAGTTCGCGTTTGAACTTGCTGAACGTCATTTCTTCGCCACGTGTGCGTGTATTGACGTATGAAAACACGAGCATCAGAACGGTCCCGCCCAAAAGAAACATCCAAAAAAGATTGCTGGAGGGGCGTTCAGATTTTTTGTCGTCCCGTTTTCGAGACGAGGAGTCGTTTTGGTCAGGCGTCTGCGAAGGGTCTTGTTTCGGCATGGTATTTTCGAGGACCGATCAAAACTGATCGGATTTAGAGGTCTTTTTAAGAATTGGAGATCATGGTATCAATTCGATTCTGCCTCACATTATAGCGCTTTGCACGGAGAAAGGCGATGAAGTGGGCGGAAAGAGGAGATCTCGCCGGAGCCAAGAGCTCATTCTTGTAGCTGCGACGCGACGTTTTCCCCCTTGAAAACAAGACTTCCACGACCCTGTACGAGCCATGAGTTTTCGTAAACCGTGATCAACTTGCGGCATTTTTCCAGACCACCTAGAATATTGAGACGTAATCAATGTGATGCAAATCTCAGTCTCACCTGAGCTTACATCGAAATTACCAACTCGGTAGAACAATTGGAATGAGTCGCATCGTCTTTTGCAGATCAACATTCTGGACACTTACCATCCTCGACCCCACTCACTGAATCCCGTTATGAAACAGATTGCTGTACTGGGATCAACGGGGTCAATCGGGACGAGCACTCTCGATGTCGCCGACGCACATCAGGATCGTTTAAAGATCTTTGGATTGGCGGCCCGGTCCAGTTGGGAGCAGTTGGCCGAGCAAACTCATCGATGCCAACCGGCCATTGCCGTTCTGACGGACGAATCATTGTCGGGAAGCGTTGATCACTCGCGTTTTCATCCCGACACCAAACTGGTTTTCGGGGCCGAAGGAATCGAGCAACTTGTCACTGCTGCTGACGTTGATATGGTCGTTTCGGGGATTGTCGGAGCCGCCGGGTTGCAGGGAACCTGGAAAGCCATTGAAGCCGGCAAAGATATCGCCTTGGCGAATAAAGAAACAATGGTTGTTGCGGGCCCATTGATCATGCAGTTGGCCAAAGCCAACAATTGCCGCCTCATTCCCGTGGATAGCGAACATTCTGCGTTATTTCAGGCGATGTTGTGCGGTCGGCGTGAAGAGATCAAAACACTGATACTGACCGCGAGCGGTGGCCCTTTCCGCGGGAAGACGGCCAAAGAACTCGAATCAGTCACCCGGGAAGCGGCTTTGAATCATCCAACTTGGGAGATGGGACCGAAAATCACCATCGATTCCGCGACGATGATGAATAAAGCTTTGGAAGTCATCGAGGCCCGTTGGCTGTTCGATTTCCCCGCTGAAAAAATTGATGTTGTTATTCATCCACAGTCCGTGATCCATTCGTTCGTGGAGTACGTTGATGGCTCGGTCATGGCACAGTTATCCCCTCCCGATATGAAGCTTCCCATCCAATATGCGCTGTCGTATCCCGAGCGTTGGGAGGGCGTCAGCCCTCGAATGAATTGGAAATCCGGGTTTCAGTTTGATTTTGAAACTCCCGACCGTGAAGCGTTTCCGGCGTTAGATCTTGGTTTTGAGGTCGCCGAACGAGGGGGAACCTGTGGAACCGTCCTGAATGCCGCCAATGAGGTGGCTGTTGAGCGGTTTCTTGCAGGAGAGTTGGAATTTTGTCACATTTCACGGCTGTGCCGCGATATTCTTGAATCACACGATTACCACCCGAGTCCTTCACTGGAGGAATTACTCACACTAGATGAGTGGACTCGCAAGGAGACATACAGTTGGAAACTTTAGCTGCCCTTCCTGATCTTGATTTTCTGATCAACATTTTGCGCGTCGCCGTCGGCCTCGGATTGGTCATTTTTTTCCACGAGCTCGGACACTTCGCCGTCGCCAAATGGTGCGACGTGATGGTGGAACGATTCAGTATCGGCTTTGGGCCGATCATATTTAGTCGAACGTGGGGAGAGACCGAGTATGCCTTCTCGGCAATCCCGTTTGGCGGCTATGTCAAAATGCTGGGTCAGGACGACATGGATCCCGGTCAGATGACCGATGAAGAGGTTTCTGAAGATCCGCGATCTTATATGGCCAAAAAAGTCTGGCAACGTATGGCGATCATCTCGGCGGGAGTCATCATGAACATCATCACGGGTATGCTTTTCTTTGCCTGTTCGTACATGATGGGTGTTGATCAAGCTCCGCCCGTGGTTGGCAATACCGCCATCGGACTTCCCGCATGGGAAAGTGGATTGCAAACCGGTGATGAAGTCACCTCTATCAATGGTAAGCGAATTACGTCTTTCACAGATCTCAAACTTGCAGTGGCATTGTCGAACGGCCCCCTCGAAGTCATTGTCAAAAAAACGGATGGTGAAGATGAAATGCTGGAAATCATGCCCGATGAATCGGGCGATCTTAGAGTGTTGGGTATCGGTCTCTCACAAGGTCTCACTATTCCCGATGAGAAACAACTTGCCGGTGCATCTTTCACGATTCCCTCTTCGGGAGCAGAACGTGCCGAACCTCCGTTTGAACCGTCAGACATCATTCGCAAAATTGGTGATGAGGAAGTCACTCATTACCACCAGATGAAAGATATCGTCGCCCGCAGGCCGGGGGACGCATTAGATGTTTACGTTCAAAGGAAAGGTGATTCTGCCGGTGAACTGACCAAAATCGTCGTGCCGCCAACCCGTTTTTTAGAACTCGGCTTGGTGATGGACATCGGGGGAATCAAGCACATCAAGTCAAATTCACCTGCGGCGGCAGCGGGATTAAAGAAAGGCGACAAGATTGTCTTGGTCAACGAACAGCAAGTTGGTCCAGAGATTGATCCACTCCGATTATCAGAAGTTTTCTCATCTCTCGCTGGGGAAAAAGTCATCGTCTATGTCCGACGCGAATCGGGTGGCGAGCCTGCACTCTCCGACGAAAGTGAGATGCCGGAAGGTTTGGAGAATACCGAAGGATTGGTTCGCATCGAAATTACTCCGGACGATATCCCCGCATGGACCGAGCGACCAACCAGTCCCGATGTTCCCATGACGGCTCCTTCCATTGGTATCGCGTATGAAATTACGCGGACGGTACTCTCTGTGAAAGCTGGTAGCCCGGCGGATGGTAAGATTCAAGCGGGAGATCGTGTGCAAGCCATCGAATTCAAGGCGACCAAGGCGGACGGTGATACCGAAGCTCAGGAGAGTGAGATCATTGAATTTGCCGATGCGGAAAACAAAAAGCGTCCGACTGATTGGGCCTATCCGTTCTGGGCGATTCAAAAGCTGCGTGATCGTGAAATTAAACTCACCGTGTCTCGTGCGGGGGAATCGAAGGAAGTCACTTTGGAACCTGTTGAAATTCCAGACAACGAATGGTATCTGCCCATTCGCGGTCTGGTTTTGACCATTGATACTTACACATTGCAAACCGACGATTTTGGCGAAGCGATCTCGATGGGAATTAATCAGACTGAAAACAAGGGGATGGAAATCTTTCTGACTCTCCGTAGCTTGGTCCGCGGTGATGTCTCCGTCAAAAACTTACAAGGCCCGGTCGGTATTGCGAATGCCGCTTATCAGATTGCCAGCACAGGACTCGGGGAACTCTTGTCGTTTCTTGGCTTCCTCTCGGTCAACTTGGCGATTCTGAACTTTCTGCCGATTCCGATTCTCGATGGCGGTCACATGGTCTTCCTGATTTGGGAAGGAATCACCGGTCAAAAACCAGGTGAAAAAGTCCTTGCGGCGGCGACTTGGGTAGGGGCGATGTTCATCCTGTCGTTGATCGCATTGGTGATGTATATGGACATTTTCGTCCGCCTCCTCGGCTGGAGCGGTGGGGAGTAATTGGGAATCAAATTACCCAAGCAGTTGCGAGAAAAGTAGTGTAGGTCGGGTTAGTCCGAGCGTAGCGAGCCGTAACTCGACAATTTGGGTAGCACCGGTAGCTCGTTTATTGGTGTTTCGCTGACACTCTTTTTCAACCGCGGAGTTCGCAGAGAACGCCGAGCAAAAATTAGGTGAATGCGTGTCGGCATGTTCGATTTTGATGTGTGACTGGGGCTCTCATCTATTTTGAAAATGGAGACCGAACTCTGATTTTACATGTCGTCTTCGTCTTTCGGAACACAAGCATAGCCCCATCAAAAAAGTTGTCTCACGCAGCGGCGCGGCGACGCAGAGAAAAAGAAGTCAGCTTCACTCATTAACACACGTCAGATAGAATTGTTCTGATCAGTGAAGATGAGCGGCGAGAAACATTCCAGATTTCTGAATCAGGAAAGCTGGTGGGCCTCGGAACAATTTATCTCGGTTGGCACGTCCTGAATAGGAAGTGGATCGCGCAGCGACAAGATGCTTCATCATCCGGGTGGAATCGAGTGAGACACATGGCACTAAACGATCATGACGAGTCATCTTGTGACTTCGTCACCCAGCCAAACTGGCTGGGTCACCCCGCGCTCTTTCGTCATAACAAGCTCACTCGCCGCTGACGAGTATGCCCTGTGTGTATTTATGACACTCGATACATGACATGGTCGCCTTGATCCAGGTCAAGGCCGCTGGATCAATCGTTGATTTCTTGGCGTCTTTCTGAAGTTGCTGTGCGATGCGACGGAAGTCATCGCTCAATTGACGATAGATCGCGTCATTCGAGACACGCCACTCTTCCGCCTGGCTCATCTCTTCCATCTGTTTCGCCCCTTTGGCGATCATTCCGAAGTTTTCAGTGACAAGTCCCTCCAACACCAGATTGGATGCCGAGAGCTTCTTCCGCATGAACTTGGACAGAGGTGTGACAGATTTCAGACGTTCTTCGAGCGATTTTTCTTCCTCAGCCACGGGTTTCTCTTTTGGTGTGATCTGCAACTTCGGATTCGGGGAGATCTCGGGCAGCGGACGATCTTGCGCAACAAGACTCCATTTCCAGCCAACACATAACAGCAAACCCATCAACCCACAGCCAATAAGAACGCGAGACATAATGTGTTTCCTCCCACAGACGGTACGAACAAAGTTTCCAGAGACGACCTCTCTCTTCATCATAACAACTGAAGGAGAGTCTGCGGATAAATTTTTTTCATCCCGCGGCAACGACATGCTCAGTATTTGAGGACAAGCCTCTTTCAACCGTCACCCCAAATCGCCCGATTTGCGGATCGCGCGGAACAATCGCCACGACAAATACATCGAATACGCACACCCCAGAAAGCCGGGAACCGAGACGCCCCACAATCGTGGCGGCACTTCCATACTCAAGATCTGAGCCGAGCCGACATAGAGAGCGGCGGTCAGAATTCCCCAGGTCATGCGGTTGATGATTTTATCGAGGCGGCGGTGGTCGAGATGGACTTCAAACTTGCCCCGCTTGACCGATTGCAATAACTCGCGAGTATCGCGCGGCAGGATCTCGAATAGCTGTGTCCACTCGCGATAGGCGCGTTTGGTATGACGCCATAATCGGATCGGCGACATGCGGCGTTTGAGAATTTCGGTCCGGTACGGGGCAATCAGGCCGAGCAAAGAAAAGTCCGGCTGCAACAATCGTCCGGTTCCTTCCAGCATCACCATCACTTTGATGAGGAGTGATACTCTCGGCGGTAACAGAATGTAATGGAGGCGAATGATCCGCATCAGATCTTCGAGCGCTCCGCTGAGATTAAAATCGTCTAACTCCAGACCGACGTATTCCTCGACAAAGTCTGTGACATCGCGGAGCAATCGATCTCGGTCAAGCGATGACGGCACCTGTCCCAGTTCGACCACGGTGCTCGTCAGCCATTCCCCATCTTTTTCGACAATCGCCATCAGAATGTCTTCGACTTTGTCGCGCAGTTGCTCGTCAATGCGACCCACCATGCCGCAATCGAGGATCCCCACGATTCCATCAGGTAAAACCATCAGATTTCCGGGATGCGGGTCGGCGTGAAAGAAACCGTCGCGAAAGACCATGTCGAGATAGACGTTGGCACCGTTGCGGGCGAAGCCGGGCAGGTCGTGATCCCCATCCAGTGATTTCAAATCGTCGATGCTGGTCCCTTTGAATCGTTCCATCGTCAGCACACGATCCGAACAGAATTCCCGATACGGCGTCGGGAAACGGACCTCTTCCTGGTTTTCGAAATTTGCTCGAAATCGCGTGAGGTTTCGATACTCTTGACCGTAATCGAGTTCAGCCAACAAGATTTTTCGAAAGTCGGCCACCGTTTCTATCGGTCGATAATGGCGTAACAGTGACGAATGCTTCTCGGCAAGCTGCGCGAGAATGTCGAGGATCTCCAGGTCGCTGTTGATCCGTTGTTCGATCTGCTCGTGGCGAACCTTCACGACCACTTCAGTGCCATCTTTCAGAAAGGCCCGATGAACTTGCCCAATGGACGCCGACCCGAGCGGCTCGTGATCGAAGTCTCCAAAGATCTCTTCCGGCGTGCCGCCTAACTCTTCGGTGATAATTGCAGTAACGATCTCGTAATCATCAGCGGGAGCATGCGAGAGGAGTTTCGTCAGTTCTTCGCAGAATTCCGGTCCGACGATATCTTGACGGGTGGAGAGAATTTGTCCGAGTTTGATAAATGTTGTGCCGAGTTCGGTCAGTGCCAGTCGCACGCGGACCGGGTACGACATATCCGAGATGCGTTCTCCATTGGCCGTTGAGAGATACGACTTCAACCAATCACCGGGCACCGAATTCAGCCAGTCCGCCAGACCGTATTTCATCAGAGTGCTGACGATCTCGCGAAATCGCCCGACGTTACGAATCATCGGCACCAAACCAGGGACGCTCATAAAGATTTCCGAATCTTGTGAAACCCATTCAGCATCTCTTCGCCGGCGAGCTTGAGAGCTTTGTAAACTCCTTCAGCCGTTTCGACGGCGGCGTCTTTCGTCGGTTCGTATTGCTTGTTCAGTTCGTTGATGCGATCCGAAAGTCGTTCGTATTCTTCTTTCGTCTCCATTCCGGCCAAGTGCATTTTGACCCGCAATTCGTCCCGCTGCTGTTTCAGGACAGTAATCAGTTCTGCAAGATTTTCTTGGGTGGACATATTCGGCTCCCTGTTGCTGAAAATGATTGATGACCGTTCTGTTAGCTTGGAATACTTCCCCCAGTTTATCAAGCCGAATCCGAAATTCAGTTTGTCGTTCCAAGTTCTTGATTCGCAACAAGATGGGCCTTATTATCGGCTTCACAGCCCGCGGGCGCAAGCACGCGGGATCTCGTAACATGTAGAACCCGTAGCAGGCTCCCGCCTGCCAAATCAATCATCATCAATACGACACGTGTGGCATGCTGGCTTGACCAGTAGCATGTAGGCTGGGACTAGTCCCAGCGAAAACACCAATCCAATGCTGGGTCACGACCCAGCCTACAAAAACTTAACCTTTCGTACCTTTCCAACTTTTCGAACCTTTCACACTTTCCCACGAGACACTCCCATGAACGACCCCGGCAAGAACATCGAATCCGTCCTCACTGAGAATCGTCAATTCCCTCCTTCGTCCGAGTTCTCCGCTCAGGCCAACATCGGCTCCGAACAACAATACATGGAGATGTGGACCAAAGCCAAAGACGATCCGTCCGGCTTCTGGGGTGAACTCGCCAAAGAAAACCTCGATTGGTTTCAGGACTTCGATACCGTCATGGAAGGCGACATGCCCGAGACCAAATGGTTCACCGGCGGCAAACTGAACGCCTCGTATCAATGTCTCGACCGACACCTCGTCGGCCCCCGCAAAAATAAAGCCGCCATCATCTGGGAAGGGGAACCCGGCGATCAACGGATTCTCACCTATCAACAACTCCATCACGAAGTCTGCAAGTTCGCCAACGTCCTCAAAAATCTCGGCTGCGAAACGGGCGACCGCGTCACCATCTATATGCCCATGGTCCCCGAACTGGCCATCGCCATGCTCGCCTGTGCCCGCATCGGAGCCGTCCACTCGATCATCTTCGGAGGCTTCTCCGCCGACGCCATCGCCGACCGAAATAACGATGCCGAGTCGAAACTCGTCATCACGGCTGATGGAGGTTGGAGACGCGGCAAGGAAATTCCTCTCAAAGCCAACGTCGATGCGGGACTCGAAAAGTCACCCACCGTCGAAAAAGTGGTCGTCTATCGACGCACCGGCGGCGATGTCACCATGACACCCGACCGCGATTACTGGTGGCACGAACTGATGGACGATGTCGATGCCGACTGTCCCGCCGTCGAACTCGATTCCGAACACCCGCTGTTCATCCTTTACACGTCAGGTTCAACCGGCAAGCCGAAAGGCGTGCTGCATACGACCGCCGGGTATATGCTCGGCACCACAATGACCAGTCGCTGGGTCTTCGACTACAAAGAGGACGACACCTATTGGTGTACCGCCGACATCGGCTGGATCACCGGACACAGCTACATCACCTACGGCCCGCTCTCCAACGGCGTCACCTCGGTGATGTATGAAGGGGGACCGAACTGGCCCGACGAAGGCCGTTTCTGGCAACTGGTGGAGAAGTACCAGGTCAACATTTTCTACACCGCCCCGACCGCCATCCGCGCCTTCATCAAATGGGGCGATCAATTCCCCAATCAGTACGACCTGTCGTCTCTCCGCCTCCTCGGCACCGTCGGCGAACCGATCAATCCCGAAGCGTGGATGTGGTATCACAAAGTGATCGGCAACGAAAAATGTCCCATCGTCGATACCTGGTGGCAAACCGAAACGGGTGGCATCATGCTCTCCCCGCTCCCCGGTGTCACGCCGACCAAACCCGGCTCCTGCACCAAACCACTCCCCGGAGTCGTCCCGGCCATCGTCGATGAAGAAGGCAACCCGGTCGAAGAAGGGGGCGGCCTCCTCGTCATGACACAACCGTGGCCCCACATGCTCCGCACGCTCTACGGCGATCACGAACGCTTTGTCGATGTCTACTTCAGCAAGTTTAACGGCAAGTATTACTTCGCCGGTGACGGAGCGCGTCTCGACTCCGACGGCTATTACTGGGTGATGGGACGAGTCGACGATGTCCTCAACGTCTCGGGTCACCGCTTGAGCACGATGGAAGTCGAATCGGCACTCGTCGCTCACGACAATGTCGCCGAAGCAGCCGTCGTCGGCTTCCCTCACGAGCTCAAAGGAGAAGGCATCTGCTGCTTCGTGACCCTCAAATCGGGAGACGGCAGCGACGCCGAAAAAGAAGAACTCAAGCAGCACGTCCGCAAACAAATCGGAGCCATCGCCACACCCGACAAAATCAAAATCGCCCCGCAATTACCAAAAACCCGCTCCGGCAAGATCATGCGAAGACTACTAAGAGACATCGCCGCCGGCCGAGATGTCTCGGGCGACGTGACGACACTGGAAGACGCCGGGATTCTGGATAAGTTGCGGGAGGATGATTGAGGGGATTGTGAGATTGGGAGTTGAGGCGATGGGGGGGGGTAAACAGCATTCGGTCCGCATGCGCAAGCACGCAGGGGACGATGGGTAGGTTACGGAGTCACATATGAAGTTCCGCGAGGCAATTCGTTTATTGTTGATCTCTCACCCGGAAGGATTAACTCCGCAAGAGATTCGTGACCTGATTAAAGCCAACTATCCAAACTTGTATGGAACCGAATCTCATCGGCGAAATGTGGACAAAGGGCACTACAACGATCTCGACCATGCTTTGCTCGCTCAGATCTATGTTGTGAAAAATAACGCGAATGATATTTATGCGGATAGATCACAAGTCCCTATGAAATTAAGTCTGCTCGGAGCAGAGATACCTAATTCAGACGACTCAGAGCACATCGAAGATACGATTTCAACCGAGAGTCTGGAAAAGCTTGAAAGTGGCCTGGGGACGCTCTACATTCTTGGTACTCATCTCTACACACAAGATGGCAAAGAAATTGTTAAAATTGGAATTACGTCCGGGTCAGTTGAGGGACGGATCAATCAGCTCTACAACACAAGCGTTCCTTATCGCTTCCGAGTAATTCAAGAAATTGAAACAACTAATTACGCAGAGCTTGAACAAGCGATGCACAAAATCTTTGACCCATTTCAAATCAATCGCTCTCGTGAGTTCTTTACCGAAGATTGCCTTCAGTTTGTCGAGACGCTATTGAATCTTCACCAACAGATATTGAATGCGTGACTTTCATCGATCTTACGCCTACAAGCGCCAACAGACTGAACATTTTACGAACCGGAACGAAAGTTCCGGTTTTTTTGTTGGGGAGGTGATTTGAAGAGAATAGAATGACGACTCAATGGGGTGACCCGACCAGTCTGATTAAGACTGGTCCTTCAGCAACAGGATGACTCATCATGCGGTTACGATGTCGGTGAGAAGTGCCCTATGGTCAACCGAAGAGTGCACGACAACGAAAAGCACGTCCACTTCGTCACTTTCTCTTGTTTCAAGCGTCGAGAACTGCTTCAGCATGATCAATCCAAAAGGATTGTCATTGGACAACTCGGAAGTCGTCTGAAACAACATCAAGGAATCTGCACGGGATTTGTGATCATGCCGAACCATGTGCATGCCTTGATCTGGTTTACTGAAACGAAACAACTCAGTCCGTTCATGAATAAGTGGAAAGATCAAAGCTCGCATCAAATCAAAAAGTTATATCGTGAGAAGTTTCCCAACTATTGGAGCCAACTCGATAATCATGAGCATATTTGGCAACCGAGATATTACGGTTTCAATATCTGGTCCCGACAGAAACTGGAAGAGAAACTCAATTACATCCATTTGAATCCGGTTCGAGCCGGTCTGGTGGATAGAGCCGTTGATTGGAAGTGGAGTTCGGCAAGATGGTACGAAGACGGAAAGGAAGTTGGATTGCCCATCGAGTGGCCTCCCGGCATGGAGACGGAAGATGAATTTGCCGTGGAATTGTAATGTTGAAACCGGACGATGAAACATCTTGTCACTGCGCGACCCGCCCTATTCAGGACGGGCAACCCGAGTTGACAGTTTGGCAGACATCCTGAAATCATCTCCCTCAACATGAAAACAACACCCGCATGAATGCCGACGGAAATCAATATCTCGTCACCGGGGAAGACGGCATCTCGCGCTGCTGGTGGGTCGGCGATCAGGAGGATTATCGAGAGTATCACGACACGGAATGGGGACGGCCCGTCGATGATGACTTTCGCCTGTTCGAGAAAATCTGTCTGGAAGGATTTCAGTCGGGGCTTTCGTGGTTGACGATCCTCCGCAGGGTGGCCCAGCCAGTTTGGCTGGGTGACCAAGTCACAAGATGACTCATCATGATCGTTCAATAAAATGAGCCATGTGCCTCACCCGATTCCACCCGGACGATGAAACATCTTGTCGCTTCGCGACCCGCCCTATTCAGGGCGGGCCACCCGAGGTGACAGTTCGGCGGACATCCTGAAATCATCCCAGAAACATGAAAACAACCCCCGCATGAACGACGCCATAAATCAATATCTCGTCACCGGGGAAGACGGCATCCCGCGTTGCTGGTGGGTCGGCGATCATGAGGATTATCGAGAGTATCACGACACGGAATGGGGACGGCCCGTTGATGACGACTTTCGTCTGTTTGAGAAAATCTGTCTGGAAGGATTTCAGTCGGGGCTTTCGTGGTTGACGATCCTCCGCAAACGGGACAACTTTCGGTCAGCGTTCGCGGACTTCAACTTCAACAAGGTGGCCACTTTCAAGGCCGCCGATGTCAAACGGTTGTTACAGGATGCGGGAATTGTGCGTCATCGGGGCAAGATTGAGGCCACCATCAATAATGCGCAGCGGGCGATTGAAGTGGTCGACCAGTTCGGCAGCCTGGGAGCTTATCTCTGGCAATACTCACCGGCGTCTCCCGAGCCACACATTGGGAAAGGCGATCATGCACATCCAATTCCCGCCGTGACCGAGACGTCGAAGTCACTCAGTCAGGACTTGAAGCAGCGAGGCTGGAAGTTTTTCGGCCCCACGACCGCCTATGCCTTCATGCAGGCAATGGGACTCGTCAACGACCACATGCCGGGCTGCGGAGTCAGAGACGAAACCGAACGCCAACGGTCGAAGTTTCGTCGTCCAAGTCGGTGATGCCGAGTGCCATGCCCTCGCTGGCGTGGGTATGTGAGTGACGAGACGGTCCTCTCAGTCGAGTAGGTTGGGTTAGCACAGCGTAACCCAACATCGAACTTATTGTTGGGTTACGACTCGTTTCACTCGGCTAACCCAACCTACAGTTTTCAAGTTCCTCGAAAGCCATGCTTTCAGTGCCACCCGATTTGTTTTCTTTCTTCTTTTCCTCTGCGTCTCTGCGCCTCCGCGTGAGTGTTTTTTCACACTGGCGGACAAGCCGACCAGTGCCACCTATTATCATCTGGGGCCGTGGTTCTTTCTTGCTGATCCGGCTCAAGCTCTTTAGTTTCGGCTGATGGACGCTCCACGGGAACACGATTGCCCGACGATCAGATTGAGGGAAGCGTTTGGAGTTATAAAATCGAAGCCGAAAAAGGTGGCAAGCCGGTCGAGGGGTCTTTCCGCGTCGATGGTGACGCGATTTACGCGGTGGATCGTACGATTAAAGTGAAGCCACCCTCACCCCGAAAGATACGGAATATCATCAAAGGCAAAGAGGCAGAGATTACACTTCCGGGGGGTGACACTTCGGCCAAGCGAATTGGTGATATTGTCAAAAAGGGGAGCAAATACCGGATCGACTTTATTGAAGAGAAGCCCTTCACCGGCATGATGCATATTGGTCAAAAGGAAAAAGGGAGTACTGTCTGGGTTGGGTACTTCCGCGAAAAGAGTGGCAGCAAATATGGTAAGAGACAGGACGTGGAATTGCGACTCAAAGAGGATTGAACGGAAGCTCCGCAGGCCTTACCGGGCCAAGCTCCCAAAACAAAAGCTGGGACTCGTCCCAGACTACGCCTTTCGTGTCATTCTGCAGGGTATGCTCAAGCGGCTCACATCAACGGTTCGATGAGCTTTCGTGTCTCGTTGACCAGTTCTTGAGCGACCGATTCTTCCGGGGCTTCGGCGATGATGCGGACAATCGGTTCGGTATTACTCGCTCGGACTTGAACCCAACGGTCGGACCAGTCAAGGCGTAAGCCGTCCCCTTCGGTCGGAGTGGCGTCCGAGAATGTCTCTTTCATAGCCGTGATTGCTTGTGGCACGATCTCTTGGGGACAGGTGACTTTGTCTTTCAAAATGTGATAGACGGGCAAAGTCTCGACCCACTCGGAGAGTTTGCCGCCGCGTTCGGCGAGTCCTTCCAGAATCAAAGCCATGCCGACAAAGCTGTCTCGCACATACCCGATCTTTGGGTCAATGATGCCACCGTTCCCTTCGCCGCCGATGATCGCATTGACCTCACGCATCATGTTGACGACGTTGGCCTCACCAACAGCCGACCGATGAAACGCACAGCCGTGTTTCTCGGCGATGTCTTGATTGACGCGACTGGTGGAGCCGTTGACGACAATCGGTCCGGGTGTTTTGGCGAGAACATTATCGAGAACCAATGCGAGGGTGAGTTCTTCACCGATGTAACGGCCTTTCTCGTCGATGACAGCCAGGCGGTCGGCATCGGGATCTTGTGCGAAGCCGATGTCGGCATCGCTGTCAGCGATGAGCTGGCTGAACTCTTGCAAGTTTTCTTTGGTCGGTTCGGGCGTGTGAGCGAAGTGTCCATCGGGAATCGCACCGACGGTTGTCGTGTCACAACCGAGTTCCTGTAACATGCGCGGACCGAGTGAGGCTCCCGAACCGTGATTGCAATCGAGCATGACGCGCGGCTGGAATGATTTGATGGCATCGATGCTGATCCGGTCGAGCACTTTTTGCAGATGGGGTTCGCCGGGATTGATGAGAGTTTCGACTTCTCCCAATTCGTTCCACGGTTTCCAGGCGAATGATTCCTGTTTGAGGTTTTTGAGTAGCTGTTGACCTTCTTCGGCGTTGAAGATGCCTCCCGTGGAAGAGAACGGTTTGAGGCCGTTCCATTCGGAGGGATTATGGCTGGCGGTGATTTGAATCGCGGCGGCTGCGTCGTGTTCGCGGACGAGGACTCCACAAGTGGGAGTGGCGGCGATGCCCGCGTCGAGAACTTTGCAGCCGACAGCAGTCAGTCCTGAGAGGACGGCACGTCTCACCATTTCACCCGAGGCACGCCCATCGCGTGTGAGAATGACGGTGCCTCCATTGGCCCAGGTGCCGACTCCTGCGGCGAAACGAGTGAGGTAATCGGGAGTGAGTCCATCGCCGATGATGCCTCGTAGTCCAGAGATACTGAGAATCCGTTGTGTCATCGAAAGTCACCTGTTCCGTGGCTGAATCAAATCTGTCGTGTTGTGGTTTTCGTCGAGTCTATTTGATGTCTCGACAGATTATCGGAGATCGGGATGAATGTAGAGTGGGAGAGGCGAGGAAAGGCTTGTTTGACCGGAATAATCGTTAAAATCAGCGAAAACCGGAATATTAGAGGGTTTCCTTATAACACAACATATTGTGGTTTTAAGAATCTACATTTTTTGGCGAGTTTCACCCTCGGGTCGTTCTTGATGAGTCTTTCTTGAAAAATTCTTCATGCTCGAAGATCCCGAGAAAAGACGCTTGGATCTTCTCTCAAAGAGATTCGACTACTCAAAATCTTCATCAAAATTGGAAGTGAAGTATTGACATACTGAGCGAGAAATTTATAGTGGGTTCTCTCAACTCGCACTATATGTGGGGCCGATAACAGGAGTAAACCCCCACAGGTTGTGGAGCGCTCTTAAAAGGGGAATTTTCAGAAAAAACTATACGATTGTATAGAAGTACTTCCCCGGCGTCCGATAATTGATCGCAGAACAGCCACCATTTCCGTCGTTAATTTTTCACAAGAGGAGTGTGCACGATGCACGAGACAGAACGTCTCTCGAGCGAACAGCTCTCGCAAGAAGCGAATGGATACGAAACGAACAAACCACAAGCCATGAAAGTCGCACCGTACTTTTGCCCACCAAGTGTTGATCCGTTTACAACGGTCGACTGGGAACCCCGTACGGCACATATTAAGGACGAAAATGGCGGCATCCTGTTTGAACAGGAAGATTGTCTGGTTCCGACTCAATGGTCGGCACTCGCCACCAATGTGGTGGTCAGCAAATATTTCTTTGGAGAACCGGGGACTCCCGAGCGGGAAACCAGCATTCGCCAGGTGATTCACCGCGTTGCTCGGACTATCGCCGACTGGGGAACCCAGGATGGATACTTCGCCTCTGAAAAAGATGGCGAGAACTTCTATCGCGAACTGGCTTGGTTGTGCGTCCATCAGCATGGATCGTTCAACTCACCGGTTTGGTTCAATGTCGGTATGTATCATCAGTATGGTGTGAAGGGATGTCGGGGTAACTACAACTTCGATCCTGAAACTCGCGCCATTCATCGTCCAGACTCACCTTACGAGTTCCCACAAGCGTCTGCCTGCTTCATTCAGTCGGTCGAAGACAACATGGAAGACATCATGCGTCTCGCGACCAGCGAAGCGATGCTCTTCAAATTCGGTTCGGGAACCGGAACAGACCTGTCAACGATTCGTTCCAGCAAAGAGAAACTTTCGGGTGGCGGTTCGCCTTCCGGTCCTCTTTCGTTCATGCGGGTGTACGATCAAATTGCAGCCGTCGTTAAATCGGGTGGGAAAACCCGTCGTGCCGCCAAGATGCAGTCTCTCAAAGACTGGCACCCCGACGTGCTGGAATTCATTAAGTGTAAAGCCAATGAAGAGAAGAAAGCTCGCTGCCTGATTGATAGCGGCGAGTACGATTCCAACTTCAACGGCGAAGCGTATTCTTCCATCATGTTCCAAAACGCGAATCTTTCGGTTCGTATCAGTGATGAGTTTATGTCGGCTGTTCTCGAAGGCAAGCCGTGGCAAACCAAGTTTGTCACCGATACCGTTGAGGGAGCACCAGAATACGATGCTCAAGAACTGATGGGCGAAATCGCTTACGGAACCTGGTACTGCGGCGATCCCGGAGTGCAGTATGAAACCACAATCAACAAGTGGCATACCTGCAAAAACACCGGACCGATCAACGCGTCTAACCCGTGTTCAGAATATATGTTCCTCGATGACACGGCTTGTAACCTGTCTAGTTTGAACCTCAAGAAGTATCAGGAAGCCGATGGATCGTTCAATGTTGAACGCTTCTGCCGGGCTGCTTCGATCTTCATCACGGCTCAAGAGATTCTGGTCGATCATGCCAGCTATCCGACACCGGCGATTGCGGAAAACAGTTCACTGTTCCGTCCGTTGGGTCTCGGTTACGCCAACTTGGGCAGCATGCTGATGTCAATGGGAATTCCTTATCACAGCGAAGCGGGCAACGGTATCTGTGGTGCTTTGACGGCATTGCTGACCGGTCAGGCTTATCTGACTTCCAGCCGCATCGCCGGTCACCTCGGAGCCTTCAGTGGCTTCGACGAAAACCGCGAGCCAATGCTCGAAGTGATGGAAATGCATCGCGACGCCACCAAAGACATCAACACCGAATGCCCGGCGTACTTGCGTCAAGCGTCTCGTGAGTTGTGGGACAAAGTGGTTGAGAGCGGCAAGAAAAACGGTTACCGCAATGCACAGGCCACTGTGTTAGCTCCGACCGGAACCATCGCCTTCATGATGGATTGCGACACTACCGGCATCGAGCCGGACATCGCACTCGTCAAATACAAGCAACTCGCCGGCGGCGGAATGATGAAGATCATCAACCGCACCGTGCCGAAAGCTCTGGACACTCTCGGTTACTCCCCGGAAGAGATCACCGACATCTTGGCGTATATCGAAGAGAACGACACGATTGAAGGATCGCCCAAGTTCAAAGACGAGCATCTGCCCGTCTTCGACTGTGCCTTTACTCCGGCGAACGGAACCCGTTCGATTCACTGGAAAGCACACGTCAACATGATGGCGGCTGCTCAGCCGTTCCTCTCGGGAGCGATCTCCAAGACGGTTAACATGCCGTCCGATTCGACCGTCGAAGATATTCAGGAAGCCTATGTCGAAGGTTGGCGACTCGGTCTGAAAGCTCTCGCGATTTATCGCGATGGCTCGAAACAGTCACAACCGCTGGCGACCAAAAAAGAAGGCGATCGCAAGAAAGCCGCTGCCGGAGAAGCCGGACCACTTCGCCGCCGCCTGCCGGAAACCCGTCAGTCGATCACTCACAAGTTCAATGTGGGTGGACACGAAGGATACGTCACGGTGGGAACATTCGAAGACGGCATGCCGGGCGAATTGTTCATCACGATGGCCAAAGAAGGATCAACCATCGGTGGTTTGATGGATGTGATCGGAACGGAAACGTCGATGGCGTTGCAATACGGCGTGCCGATGCAAGCCTTGGTCGACAAGTTCAGCCACATGCGGTTTGAGCCGTCCGGTTGGACCGGTAACCCCGACATTCCTCATGCCAAGAGTATTGTCGATTACATCTTCCGCTGGATGGGAATCCAATTCCTGCCCGGTTACCGCGAAGAGAACACTCCCAGTCGTGACGGTGATCAAGCCGCCACCACAACCGAGGAAAGCTCTCCGCAAGTCGTGAAGGAAGAGATCGAAAAGATCGTGGCTGCTCACGCGGCTGAAGCTGCCGAAGATGGGGACGGTGATTCCCCGGCATTACGATCACAGCAATTTGCTCGCTTCCAGTCAGACGCTCCGGCGTGTGACGGTTGCGGTTCGATCACTGTCCGTAACGGCAACTGTTACTTATGTCACAACTGCGGTGCCAGCATGGGCTGCAGCTAACCGTTCGCACGGCTGGGGCCGCGGGGATCATCGATCATCGATCAACAATCGAACGAATGATGCCCGCGAGCCAGAAGTCGTGAGAATAAATTGAAGAAACTTCCGCTGATACTCCTTCTTCATGGATGAGCTCGGCGGCAAGGACGCCACCAACAACGACCCGGATGCGAGCAATCGCCTCCGGGTTTTTTTATGGGGGGGGGAAGTTAGGAAGTAGAAATTAGCAACTGGGAATTTGCGATGAGAAACTTGAAAAGAGAATCATAGCAGTGTAGGTCGGGTTAGTCCGAGCGGAGCGAGCCGTAACCCGACAATTTGGGTAGCACTGATCGGTCGGCTATTGGAGTGTCGCTGGCAATCTTTTTCAACCGCGGAGTTCGCACAGAACGCGGAGAACTAACAAGATGGGTGGCTGGGGACGAACGCAGTGAGCCCCCAGAGTGTAAGAGAGAGTTTTGATCGTCGGATGCCACTGCTGACTTGACCGGCAGTGAAAGAATTATTCTCACGCAGAGACGCGGTGGCGCAGAGAACAAAAAGAACTCAGGCGAATCTGGGTCGCACCGATCGCTCGTCTATCGGGTAGCTGGATTCGCAAGAATTCAGACGAAATGCGAGAGCTGGGTTGGTCATTCTGAACTCTTGCGAGTCCAGCTACGGACGGCGTCAATGCGGAGGGAAAGCTCCACCAAGTCGGAGCACTCTAAAGGAGCGATTGTTGAGCGATGAGCTCAGGTTTTCTGTCCCCCTCACTAAGGCAATAATTTACTTGACCCACCGTAGGTGGTATAGCATGATTTCTTGATTTTTGACCGTTCCCTCGATGCGAGCCAGGGGCCGATAAGCAGCTTCCATCCACTTGTAGTCACAATAGCGGTAGTAGAAGTTGATAGAACTGATTGGTGGCTGATACTTTGTAGTTAGCGCGAAGTAACTGCCGACGTAGATGGCCAGAAGAGAGATAGAGATCGCCACTGTTTTTATGAGAAAAGAAGGACTTTTCTCACCCGGATCGCTCATTTCTTTTTAGCTTTCTTGGCCATCTCGCTCACAGGATGCCCCGACCAGATTTAATTGGTTGGGTGACAAAGTCACAAGATGACTCATCATGATCGAACAATGAAGTAAGCGATGTCAGACATCCGGTCAATTCCTGTCAGAGAATATGATTCTTGGTTCGACTTGAGAATTTTGAATTTAAACATCCAAAGATTCGTTTGCGGCAAGGATCACCGGTTCGGCAGATGTCTCGGCTTTCACGCTTTCTACCCACGCATTAACGTCCTGTTCAATCGGAGGCCAAGTGTTGTAGTGCATGGGGATCACGGTTTTGGGCGAGAGAAAATTGATCGCTTTGATCGAATCCGCAGGCCCCATTGTGAAATTATCACCGATGGGAAGGATGGCCACATCGATCCCTTCGTCTTCGATCAGTTTCATATCGTAGAAAAGCCCAGTGTCGCCAGCGTGATAGATTCTCTTGCCATCAATCGTGAAGAGTAACCCTGCCGGGTTACCACCATACGAACCATCTGGTAAGGCAGAGCCGTGATGAGCAATGGTCAATTTCAGATGACCGAAGGGATGGGCGAAGCCTCCGCCCAGATGTTGCGGATGAGAGTTCTCGACGCCTTGGGCGGTCAACCAGTTCACGATCTCAAAGTTTGAGATCACCGTGGCACCGGTTCGCTTGGCGATGGAGACCGTATCGCCCACATGATCTTCATGGCCATGCGTGACAATGATAAAATCAGGATTCACATCTTCCGCAGAGACGGTTGCTTGCGGGTTGCCTGTCAAGAAGGGATCGATCAACAAGGTGTGATCGCCGGTCTCGATCTGAAAACAGGAATGTCCCAAGGCAGTGATCGTGGACATGCAGAATCTTCTCCAGACTGACAAGTTTTTAAGATTCCAGAATACGATTCATATTCTGTTTGTAGGCTTCAACGCCCGGTTGGCCGTAAGGATTCACATCCATATAACGGCCTTCGAGTGCCGTGGAAAGCATGAAGAACTGGAACAGTTCCCCGAGAGTCGTTTCGTTGAGTTCAGGGACGGTCAAATCGGCAGTGGGGCGGTTCTCTTCGGCGTAGGCCTGATTGGTTCCCTGAATCGCAGCCGACATCACTTCGTTGAGCGATTTCCCCGCGAAACGGTTCAGGTTATCTTGATCGCGGTCCGCTTCGGGAATGGTGACATCATCGGTTTGGGAACCGTTAATGATGAGATTCGTGATCAGTTTGTCGCGTTGGCCTTCCTGATGTTGTTGGCCGCGACTGTGCAAATCGCGAGTGTTCACAACCGTTAAAGGTGTGGCACCCTTTTCCTGTTTTCCGAGGCTTTCCGAGAGCAATTGGTCGTGCCAGAAACCGAACGCTTCCAACCGCAATCCCCAAGTGGAAAGCAACCGAATCGGCATGTCGTAATCATCTTCAAAGGCTTTGCAGACGACTGTGTAATCGAAGACCGGGTTATCGCCCGGTTGGCCCGACTTGAACTTGCGAGTCATCGCGGCTGCTCCCTCGAGCATCTTGACGATATCGAGCCCCATAATGGCGGCGGGGAGAAGACCGACTGCCGTCAACACCGAAAATCGTCCGCCGATTCCATCCGGTATCGGAAACGTCACCGTATAATCATCTTTGTCGGAGAGATCGCGGAGCTTTCCTTTTTCTCCCGTCACGGGCATCACAAATTCGGTCGCTTCGTCTGAATCAGCACCGTAAAATTCTTCTAACGCTTCTCGAAACAGTCGAAAGGCGACTGCCGTTTCGAGAGTTCCGCCTGATTTACTAATGGGCACGAGTGCCCAGCGATCATCAAAGACGGCAGGGTTATCTCCGAGGACTTCGAGGAGTTCTAAAAGACCAGCAGTGGCATCGTTATCGACATTGTGGCCTTGAAAGCTGATGCGAGGGACGCCGTCGCGATAGTCGGCTGGCATCTCGTTGTGATGAGGATGACACATCGCCTCAAAACAGGCTCTCGCCCCCATATAAGACCCGCCAATCCCGAGGAGTACGACCCGGTCGACTTCTTCCTGTAGCATCTCCGCGGCATCGATGATACGACCGACCAAACTGTTTTCCTGATCGGCCTGATATTCAAACAACAACTTCTGTGGCCATTCAATGAATCCCGCATCGAGGGGTTGTTTGTCGGTGGGGACTGGATCTCCAGAATTGAACAGGTCCACATCTTCAAACAATTCGGTACGTGCTGCGAGCATGTCTTCGATGAGCGTTGCGGGGTCGTAATCTCCCCACACTTTTTTGGCAGCGGTTGCATCGTATTTGACGGAGATCGTCATGAGGTCTCTTTCTGGACGTGATTTTCGTTGTATTTGTCTCTCTTGAGATTACTCAGCCGCGCGGAGCGTGTCCACAGTCAACGCTCCTGCAAGTTTTTTACGACGAGAAAAGATTCTCAAATACGAAGAGACGCCGAGTTCAGAAATCGGCTTGCACTGCGTTTCGTTGGTACAACGGAAGATGTCTGTAATAGACTTCGAGAGTCATGACGTTCAAGCAGGTGGAATACAAACGACCTCCCTGTTCGGGGCCGTGTCCACTTCCTGGTTTCCAGGAACCTGTGGTCGGTCCTTCTTTCGATTGTGTCTGCACCAACTGATCTCGCAGGACATTGTTCCAAGCGTCCCAGACTTCTCCCCCAAAATGATGCAATGCCTGGGTCCCGTAATAGTTGTAATATTCGTTCGATTTGGAAGGGCCTGTCTTGGCGAGCACGCCGACGCCTTTGATCAGAGAAGCAGTCTCTCTTTCCCAGCCCAAATACATTCGGCACAGCAACCCGACAGCCGTTAACGATGCGTTTTTGTGTCCACCATTCGCGAGATAAGTATACTGTGCTCCATCATCATATTGTGCATTGTTGAGAAACGCGGTGACTCCGCTGAAGACATTTCGGGGAATTTTGATGTTCGAATGATGCGCGCTGATTAACGCCATGACTTGCCAACCGACGGCGGACGTATCCCCGGCATCGCCCGGTTTGTACCGCCAACCACCATCAGTGGGATGTTGGGCATTCACGATAAAGGCGATTCCCCCCTGGACGGGTCGTCGCAAACGTCTGTCTTTCGTCATCCCGTACGCTTCTGCCAGAGCAATCGTACAAACTGCTTGCGAATACATGCCTTGAGTGATTGGATCACGATAATCGACACCCGTAGGCTGAATCTTGGCGTTGTTCATGATGTACGCCAAGCCTTGTTCCACATTCTCTTTGTAAGGGCCCTCTTTGAGGTGAGTGTGGCCAGCTCCCAGGAATGCCATCAACGCCATTCCGGTCGCTCCCATGGGGGCGTTTTTATAACTCCCCGGGTTGGGACTCTCACCAATCTCTCCAAAGTTCCAGCTTCCGTCTGGTTGTTGCTGATCGGCGATCCACTTCAATGCGCGAACGACAGAGGCTTCACTTCCATCACTTCCCCCGGAAGCTTTCACGAGAGATTTTCGACCTTTGGCCGAACGCCCACCAAACTCACCTTCTTTGGCTAACTCGGCCAGCGCGCTCAATGAGTCTTCATCTATCTCAATCGCAGGTTCGATATCACTGATGTCGATGCTGAGTGGCTGGGTCTCTTCAACGATGTCTTGGGCGACTGAAACATCGGGTTCATCTTCAAACGCCTGATTGTAAATTTCATCCGGTTGTTTGACGTTATCAAAGACTTCTTCCGGAACTTCAACCGGCTTCTCTGCAGGTGTGGCGGAAATTTCGAAAAGGTCGTCGGCCAACTCGGGTTTGAGAATCACAAGGGCCAAGGCTAGCAAGATGACGCCATGCACGGCCACGCTGACGAAGTAGGTGATCGCGGCGATTCGTCCTTCCCGCGACGAGAGATATTCCTTCAACGTCTTTTTCGGAGGACGCACTTTTTCCAGAACAGATTTCTTCTTCTTTTTGGGTTTCGGCTGGGAAGCGGCCGAAGCTGAAGTCGCACTTGCTGCGGAATTTTTCTTGGGCTGTGCTTTTGCTGATTTTGGTTGGGCGACTCGCGCCTTATTGGTCGTCTTTTCCGACTCAAGCCGAACGGTTTCTTCGTCGGTTGATTGGAGTTTCTTCGCCAGCTTACTATCAGAAGCCTGATCAGTCGCCATGTGTGTGAATTTCCTTCCTGGAATGGCAGGCTTGATATCGCCACCATCATCTCGCCGAACGGCAATGGAATAACTGTATAAAAAACTTATGAAGACCGAAGTTTATAATAGCGCTGGGCGACTCGGAACTCTATGGGTTTTTCGGGAAAGAAGAACGGAGATTCAAGAAAACATCGCCTGTTCAAACCAATATGTTCCGGTGCAAACTACTATTCAGTAGCAGGTTGTGACTCTTGTGCTTCTTGTTTTGCCGGAATGGGTTGAGCCGGTAGGTCTGCGCGAAATCGACCTTCTTCGAGAAAACGCATGGTCGAATTGATCACATCGGGGTGTCCCATGAGAAAAGAGTGCAGGGCAGACACGGTCATGAAATCGGCGGCGCCCGGAAGTTTTGTGTGTTCAAGTTCGACAGTTCCATCGTCGTCACCGGGAATGAGAGGGTTAAATCCTTTTTCGGTTCCACGCGCGCCTGCCACGATTCCGAATTCAAACTCGGGGACCGGTAACTTGGAAATTAATCCTTCGGAGTCGGTCACGAGCTGTTGCCCGGCCGGTCCGTAAAGCATTTTGAACAATGGCCAGTTTTGAACTTTGTCGGCAATTCCGGCACCTTGATTGGGAACGCCCAGCATCACCATGCGTTTGATTCTGGGATCAGGCTTTTCGCAATTCATGAGATAACAGCGGACCACCAATCCGCCCATACTGTGAACGACGAAATCGATTTCCTCAACTCCCTCAAACGTGGTCAATACACGTTCGAGATACTTACTGGCATCAGTGATCGGCACTCGTGTGCTCGGGTAATTGAAACCGAAGACCTGATAGCCTTCTTTCACAAGTCGCTTCCGCATTTTGTCAAACGATTTGGAGGAGCGAATGATGCCATGCACCAGGATGACGGCTTTTCCCTTCATGGGCTCAAGCTTTTGTTGCTTACGGATTTCAAGGAGAGTGTCGAGGCATTCTCCGTAGGTTCCTGATGCCTTACGGACGTCATTCCCGTTGAGCAAACGGAAATGTTTTGTGAAGACATTTTGTTGAATCTTCCATTCGTGAAAGAAGTAAACATCTCCCCAAAAAAGGCGACCGCCCATTGTCTGCATATCAGGTTCCTCGAATTCAAAGGGCTCGATGCCCAGCGCGGAGAGTGGGGATTCAATGGTTTGCGCCGTTGCCGACGAAGTCACGCAGCAGAGCAGCAAGAGTGATGCGAGTCGAAGTTTCGGTTTGAAAATTTGTTGGGTCATCAACGGTTCTTTATCTCCAAACGTGTCGGCCATCACGAATTCTCCTTCTCCACTCAGGCGTGTTGCTCGGGAGAATCTCACGTTGGTTCCATTGGATTTCAGCATACCAATAAAAAAAGGCAATCGCCGCATTATTGAGTGCGACGAATGCCTGGTAAATCTCTCAAAAGAGACTATTTGGCAGGAGCTCCCAGTAATTCGCCCAGCAAACGTCCCAATTCAGGGCCGCGTGCCATGGTGGAAATCACCGTTCCCTCTTGGTCGACCAGAATCACCGAGGGAATTCTCAAAATCCCGTAATACGAAGCCATCGGATGATTCCATCCGCGGGACTCCGGGTTTTCCGGGAAGATGTTGACCCACGGAATCTTGTTCTGCTCGGTAAATGCGATCAGTTTCTGTTTGTCGTCGTCGAGATTGACGCCGACCACTTCAAACCCTTTGTCGTGGTACTTGTCGTAATTTGCTTTGACGTTGGGGAGTTCCTGCAAACAGGGACCACACCAAGTGGCCCAGAAATCGACCAGCACAACTTTCCCGCGGTATTCTTCCCATTTGAAATCATTGCCGGCAACCGTTTTGCCGAACACTTCCATTTTGCTTCCGGGAAGTTCTAATCGTCTTGCCGTCCCAATGAGCTTAGCCGAGTAATCGACGATTTGTTCATTGTCAGACGTAGCGGCCATCTTGGCAATTCGGCGATAGACGGCGGCGGCTTCTTTGCCGGTCGCCGATTGTTCCATCGCTTCTGCGAGCCGGATGACTCCGCGTAAATTAAAACGTGTCAGGCCCGTTTTCTCGGAGTCGGCAAGAATTTCATCAACGAGAGCTTGCCGCTCTTGTTCACTCATTCCCGCCAACATGGAAAGTTTGAGTTGCTGGGTAATGTCTTTGGCGACTGAGGCGATTTGAGCATTTTCATCATTATGATAGGTGGCGATAAACTTCATCGCTTCGGGTAATTTGGTGGCATCACCGAGTTGTCCGAGCACGACCATGGAACGAACTCGAAACACGATAAACGGCAATTTTTCTTCCGCACTCAAGTCTTTCATCTTGAGTCCTATGTTGGCCGCTTTCAGTGATGTCTCGGAAACCTTCTTCATCAAGGCAACATATTGTGCTTGTGAAGTGGCCTGCTTTTGAGGGACCTGTTGTAAACCTTGAATAAATTCGGCCAACATCTTGGCGTCAGCACCCTCGGGAATGGCAAAAGGATCAGCGGCATCTTTGGCCGCAGAGAGATCGGGTAACGGCGGAAGAGCCTTCTCATCTTGTGCAAAGGCGTACCAACCGACCGAACCACTGACCATGACGGCAATCAACGCGATGCTGAACCAGTGAAACGGCTCCCGGAGTTTTTCCAAAAACATAATATTTTCTTTTCTCAAAAATGAAGAGCAACGGTCATCCGCTGTTCGGGCGCAAAAATGTTATCACAATGCCCGAAAAAACTCATGATCAAATTGGTTTTCCGAACACCTCGCACAGGTCATATGGAATTCTCTACGCAATTGTGACATGAATTCGTTGTTATTTTCGCGGAAAACAGAAAAAACTCTGTAAAACAGTTCACAAAATTGCATCCTGTTCGTTCTTTGCAGACTCAATATTTCTCGATGTTTTCGTTACTGTAGGCATCCTTACATCACTGACAACGCCGTTCTTGACGAGGATTCCATGAGCGATCAACTTTCCGACAATCCACTTTGGCAAACATCGGGGCTTCCTCGTTTCGATCTGATTGATCCGAGCCACGTGGTTCCGTCGGCACAAGCTCTCCTTGAGTATGCCGAACAAAAACTGACGGAAATCGAAGCGAACCTCGAACCGACGTGGGAGTCAATCTTCGGCAGGCTGGAAGAAATCGACATCCGCTACGAGCAAACATGGAATCCTGTCGGCCATCTTCTGTCAGTGAAAAACTCGGACGAACTTCGTCTTGCTCATGAAGAGATGCTTGCACCAATGGTGACGTTCAGTTTACGGATGTCACAAAGCGAACCCATTTACAATGCTCTAAAAGGGTTGAGAGAGAGTGATGCTTTCGAGGGCTTGGCTTCTGCGCAACAACGCATCGTTGATAAAGCGATTCTCAATGTAGAACTTTCGGGGATAGGATTGGAAGGAGAAAAGCTGGAACGCTTCAATCAGATTGCTCAAGAGCTTTCAAAACTTGCGACCGACTTTTCTAACAATGTGCTCGATGCCACAAAAGCGTTCGAATTGATTGTGACCGATCCCGCCGATATGGAGGGTTGCCCCAACAGTCTCAAACAGCTCAGCTCTCAGGCCTTCAACAACAGTGCTGATCAAGACGGCGTCAAAGAATCGACGCCCGAAGACGGCCCGTGGAAAATTACGCTCGACATCCCCAGCTACCTACCGTTCATGGAGCATTGCCGCAACTCAGAGTTGCGGGAACAAGTCTATCGTGCGTTCGTCAGTCGTGCTTCATCAGATAATCTCGACAACGCCCCCTTGATCTCTCAAATTCTGAAACTGCGTCAAGAGAAAGCCTCGCTTCTCGGTTACGGCTCATTTGCCGAGTTGTCTCTCGCCACCAAGATGGCTCCCTCGGTCGAGAAGATCGAAGAGATGGAAAAACAACTGCTGGCCGCTTCCAAATCATCCGCCGAACAAGATCTCTCCGAGATTACAGCACTCGCGCAGGAAAATGGACACGCGGGAGGTTTGCATCATTGGGATGTTGCCTTCTGGGCAGAGCGACTCCGTGAGCAGAAATTTGAATACACCGACGACGAATTGCGACCGTACTTCCCGATGCCGCGCGTCTTGGATGGTCTGTATGAGGTGATTCATCGATTGTTCGACGTGACCATCAAAGAAACTGACGACGAAGTCCCCGTCTGGAACAAGGATGTCCGGTTCTACAAAGTCTTTAACAACGCAGGCGAGCAGATTGCCGGCTTCTATCTCGATCCTTATTCGCGTCCCGAAGACAAACGGGGCGGCGCGTGGATGAATACCTGTCTTGATCGCCGTATGTCGAACGGCTACTCACAACTGCCTATCGCCTATTTGGTCTGTAATGGTACGCCGCCAGTTGGTGACAAACCCTCTTTGATGACGTTCTCGGAAGTGGTCACTTTATTCCACGAGTTTGGACACGGCTTGCATCATATGTTGACGACCATCGATTTCGCGGATGCCGCCGGCATCAATGGAGTCGAGTGGGACGCGGTCGAGTTGCCGAGTCAATTCATGGAAAACTGGTGCTACCATCGACCAACCTTGTTGGGCATGACGGCACATTACGAAACGGGAGAACTGTTACCGGAAGATCTGTTTGAGAAGATTTGCAAAGCGCGGACTTATCGTGCCGGCTCGCAGATGTTACGACAGATTCAATTCGGGCTGGTCGATCTCGAATTACATCATCGCTTCGATCCCGAGAGTGACGAAACCATCTTCGATGTGGAAAAACGGATCAGCCAACAGACAGCCGTCATGGAACCGCTTTCCGAGAATCGCTTCCTCTGTGCGTTCTCGCACATCTTTGCCGGTGGGTACTCAGCCGGTTACTACAGTTACAAATGGGCCGAGGTCTTGAGTGCCGATGCGTTCTCCGCGTTTGAGGATATCGGCTTGGACAATGACGATGCCGTCATGCAGACCGGTCGCAAGTTTCGCGATGAAGTTCTCGCAGTCGGCGGCAGCCGCGACCCAATGGTCAGCTTCAAATCATTCCGAGGCCGCGAACCGTCCATTGAACCGTTACTGAGGCATAACGATTTGAAGGGTTGAATTCTCAAACCGGACGCTAGCGCGTTCCGACTGATACTGTCGAATTAGCATACAGCCTGAATAGATATTCTACCCAATCAGCCGATGGGCGCTAGCCCACGGTTTGTCGTAAAGTCGCCAAGACACGCGCAGGAAGAAAAATAGCCCACATGCGCGAGCATGTGGGACGCGAGCGAAATACATTCGCTGTGCAATTTGTATTGAACGCATCCCATGTGCTTGCGCACAAGGGCTATGTTTCGATCATGTCCGAGATCTTGAGAATGCTCTGAAACTGTTCAAGCCACATATATTAATCCACGAAGAAGAAAACGCAGGCATCCCATGATGCACCACATTCATAGGTATTCTCGAAACCTCTGGAACCAGCAATACACTCATTTGGCCAAGAGTTACAGAATCCGAGAGATGCATGAGCTTGTTGTTTGGGAGAATTAACGACAACAAATGCGGTGATGAAAAAGAGGATCGCCGTTAAACGTAGAATCGATTTTTGCATAGCAAGGAGTTTTTCGAGAGTGGAGAAGTTGAAAGGTTTCAAAGGTTGAGTTCTCATCTTGAGCTCAAAGGTCTCACTAAATCCCAAATTCCCAAGTACTCACGCTAGCATAGCAACTGTGTATATCTTGCATGGCTTGTTGACGGCAGCCAATCCAGCTTTGTGTATCGAAATCGTATCGATAAGTGCATGATATTTTGTCGATTTCGTATTGAGCTTCACACCAAATCGAAAATGCTTCAGCCTTTTGTGAGGAATACAAAATGGTGGAACAGACGGCAACAATCATCAGGCAACGTGTCAATAACATGAATTATCTCCCGGAAACTCTCTGAAATAAGTGGCATTGTTTGCGAATCTGTCACACAAACCGTTATAGAGAAAACGAGTCCCACGCCAGTAAGTCACTCGAAAAAGGAGTTTCCTTGAAAAAATTCCGGGATCAGTCTCGGCTTCAATTACGGTAGGCTTGAACTCGAAATATGTTTACGTCTGCCATTTACATCCAGGGAATCAATCACATGTCGGCTCCTGAGCACAACAAAATTAACTACGTCGAGTTTCCCGCCAGTGATTTAGCCGCCACCAAAGCATTCTTTGAGAAAGTCTTCGACTGGACGTTTACTGATTACGGCACAGAATACACGGCGTTTTCGGATGAAGGTCTCGATGGCGGGTTCTTTCAATCCGATTTGAAATCTTCGACTTCAAACGGAGGCGCGTTGATCGTTTTCTACACGCAAGATATCGAGATGACACTCGTCAAAGTCCACGATGCTGGCGGGAAAATCATCCGCCCGATCTTTTCCTTCCCCGGCGGTCGGCGGTTCCACTTCACCGAACCAAGCGGCAATGAACTCGCCGTCTGGGCAGACCGCGGCGCGGAGATGTGACAGTCCCTTGAAACGCAACCACAGTTATTGGGCTTATTCACTTACCAAACCGAAATCGATCATAGCAAATAATCATGCATATTATCGAAGGCGAAATTAGCTATGACTTGGTGATGGAAGAAAACATGGATTTTGTTGAAGGGGCATATCGTCTGCCCGGAGGAGTGTGGGAAGTGTTTGTGACGCAGACTTGGCAAGTGACCGAGTTGGAAATCAAACCTTCGACTTGGGGAAGTGGGGCGACTGGAATCATCATCCAATTTCCTCTGGAAGAGCGGTCTCTCAATAAAAATGCTGTTGAAGAGTTAATGTCAGACTATTTTGACATCCAAATTTGGAAAGAGGTCAATGGTCCCGACTCAATGCAGCTTCGATGAATCATCACATTGTTAGATATGGTACGAAGGTTGTAGGCTGGGTCGTGACCCAGCACACCAGTTCGATCTAAGCATCACAGGTCAATCTGGGACCAGTCCCAGCCTACAGCCACTTGAAGTCATCCCGACTGCTTGCGCAGATCGGGCTATCGGCTTCACTTACTGTATCTTCCCTCTCGCAGCCGTCGGCCAGACGATTTCTAACACATCATTGCGGAAGCCGTAAAAGTTTTCGTGTAGGATTGTCGTGAAGTCGTTGTAGCCGGGATAGAGTTCGATCTTGTCGCCAATCTTCAGGTCGCAGGCGGCACCTTCCAGATCGACTTTGCAATGCTCGGCAGAGAGGGCCACGATGTTGGTTCCTTCGATTCCTTTGACCTTCGGCATGAAGATATCCGGGTAGATCGTTTTTCGTCCGGTATCGAGAATGGCCCGTTCCAACACCGGTCGGCTGACGACGCTCGCTAAAACGGTCACTGCCGATTCGAGATCGGAAACGCAGCATTCTTCAAGATAGAATGGCTCGGCAAAGATGCCGCCACCCGCTTGAAGTTCGGTCACGCAATCGACGTCTGACGTGATTTGATACGAACCGGTTCCTCCCGCGGAGACAATCTCGCAGTTCAAGCCGTGCTTGTCGAAGTCGTCTTTCGTCTTGGCGAGGATCTGCATCGCTGCGCCGATCTTGGCCTTCTTTTCGTCCTGATCTTTGATCCGTAATAAGTGTCCTTCGTAACCCATGATGCCGACCAGATCGAGACCGGGGAGCTTGTCGATGGCCTGAGCGAGTTCCAGAGTGTCAATTCCCGGTTTGATGCCGACTCGTTCGAGACCGATATCAACTTCGAGGATCGTCCGACATTTCACACCGACTTCAACGCAGATACGAGACAACATTTCGGCTTGGGAATAATGGTCACAGGCGACAATGGGGTCGGCGATTTTGCACAGCGCGGCGATTCGGCGATGTTTCTTCTCGCCGATGATCATGTTGGCGATGAGGATATCGGTGATGCCGGCGAAGGCGAAGACTTCCGCTTCGGACACCTTCGCGCTGGTGACGCCGATGGCTCCCGCTTTGATTTGTTTCCAAGAGATGGCGGGAGTTTTATGGCATTTGACGTGCGGCCTCCACTGTTTGCCGCGAGTCGTCATGTAGGAGGCCATCTTTTCGATGTTCGACTCCATGATGTCGAGATCGATACACAGGGCAGGGGTGTCGAGATCAAACTTGTGGGAACCAACGAGTGTCTGTGTCACGGGAGGACTTTCCATTCAGCAGGTGGGATGTCATGCGAGGCGGGAATTTTAGGGGTTGGATTTCTTATTGAGCCGCCAGCGCAAGCTGGCCGGGGAGCTTGATTAAGATTCAGTCTCCCCTGCGTGCTTGCGCACACGGCTCAATCACTTGACTTTACTCCTTCACTGTTTGATGCAGCACTTTGCCGAGTTCGTCGTGCCAGGTGAATGTCAATTTGGACTCTTCGTATCCTCCAGCGATGTCGATCATCAAGAACCCACCCGAACGCGGATCTTGCGAGTAGGGTTGTTTGATCAAACCCTTGGGGTCGGTCGATTGAGGATCACCGGGGCTGCGGCCGAGTCTTGAATTCGCATCGACCAACGCACCGCAAGAGAACTCTTCGACGCCTGACGGATGGACTGCATGATATTGCCAGTGACGGTCGCCGCAGACGACATAGAAGTTCTTCTCTAATAAGCCTTCTTTTTTGAGGAAGGTGAAGAACTCTTTCCGCTCGTGGCGAAAGCCGTTGATGTTGGTGTGATTGTCAAACTTCCGCAGGTCGTCTGGCCCCACCATCGGAGTGGGTGAGATCAGCAGCTTGAACTTGGCATCGCTGGCGGCCAGCGTTCGCTTGAGCCATTGTTTCTGTTTCTTGCCCCAGATGGTTTTCTTCGGGCCGTCTTTCATCGCATTATCGCTGCGATACATCCGGTTCTCGGGAAACCAGATTTGCAAATCTTTGGTCACTCGATGCGTGCGGTAGGTCAATGCTTCGTCGTCATCGTGGGCCGCCACCGGCAACTGTTCCAGCATCATCGTTCGTCCTTGAGCCGGCGTGGGCAAATAATCTCCACTGTTATCGCCATCGTCGATGCGGTAGTCGTGATCGTCGATCATCCAATAGGTCGGCACTTTGGCGAACAGATCTCGGTAGCGTGGTTGGATAAACTGCTCGTGCCATTTCTGTCGCAGTTCGGGAATTGTCTCGGCTCTCGGCTTGTCGGGCGTATCGTAATAGACGTTATCGCCTGTGCCGACAAAGAAATCGGGCTTCAACTTCAAGATGCTCGCGAGAGACGGATAGCCGAGATGCTTATCAGGACCGGCGTAAGGTTGTGGCAGTTTGGTGTTGTTCTCCTCGAGATGCTGTTTCTTGTCGATGCGATCATCGCCGTGAAACTTGGCGTAATTCATGCCGGTGACAACGACAAATTTCACGGGAGCGGATTTCTTCGGGCCGGGGAGAGTTTTGAACTCGGCAGTCGGTCCCGGTTGCAGATTATTTTCATCGGGACCGATCTTCGTGGTGCAGGTGTATTCAGTTCCCGGCTTCAGTTTTGAGAACACAGCACGAGAGATGAAATCGTGTGCTTCAGTAGCCGGCACAAGTTGGACACTCGACGCGACATCCGATTTCTTTTTAGTTGTCAGCGTGAACTCGACGACTCCCGGCGTTCCGGGAAGATCGCGCTCGACCAGTTTGTCGGTACTCGCAAGACGAACTTGAATATAGGCCGACCGGGGAGTGACTTCTCCCACCATGATCCCCATGCTGGCCATTGGCTTATCCGCCGGAACATGGGTTGCCGTGCAATCTTCGGCAAAGGCTGTCGAAATCTGAAAGCCAAAAGTGAGTGTAAGCAGAATTAAGGAACGCATGAGTGATTGGTCTCTCTTGAAGATTTCAGTCAGGCCTGGAAATGATGGAAGTCTCAGAGTAATCGGAATTTGTGAAGGAATCCATCAAGGAATCTCGGAACTCGCCTGCCGGGTTGTCAACAACGCTTCCGATTCACGGCCCATTCGTTCGCAGATGGCGGCGGTTTCGTTGAAGTCGACTTCTAATGCTGAAATCTGTTCCGGTTTGACCATCGCCACGCTGCCGTTCCATGGGTCGGGAGCACCGGGAAGAAAGACGATCACCAAGCCATCTTCGGTGCGACCCGATTCGTATCCGATCTGAATGCGGTCCTGCAATTCGATACGAACCGGTTTCAATGATGGTGTCGCCGTGTCTCCACCAATGTTGCCGGCCAGGATGTCTTTATAAATGGCATATTTGGGAAACATCATCGTGAGTTGACGTTCGACAGTTTTGGTGAAACGCCGTGCGAATGCACGACGAGCTGCGATTCCGGCGAGAAAGCAAAGGCAAATCAGAATACCCAAAGCCATCAAAAACAGGATCGCAATGCCGCTCGCCGAGCTGACCGGAATCATCTCTTTCAGTGGTTCGTAAATGACGATCACCAGCGAGTACACATACCCGAGAATGCCTCCGATGACAGCAAGGGGCAGCAAAAACAACAAGCCACCGATGGCCGTCGTTCTCAGAAATCGCCATGATTCGTTCACCTGTTCTTTCATGATTGATCAATCAATGTCGCTGCAATATTACGACTCTGTCGCTTCTGGATTTACATCGAGCGATTCGTGAAATTTGACGGCGGCTTTTTTCGACTTTCGAATTTTGAGGTTCAGCAGTTCGACGAAGACACTGAATCCCATGGCGAAATAGATGTATCCTTTGCTGATGTGTTGCCCAAAACCGTCGGCAATCAATGTGACACCGATCAGCAATAAGAAACTCAATGCCAGCATCTTGACGGTCGGATGCTTTTCGACAAATCTGGCAATCGGTCCCGCTGAGACCAACATCACCAAGACAGCGACAATGACTGCGGCAATCATGACGGCAATCTCGTCCACCATCGCCACGGCGGTAATCACGGAATCCAACGAGAATACCAAGTCGAGTATGAGGATTTGGATAATGACACTGGCAAAAGTTGCGTGATCTTTGACTTCGGTACGATCTTCTCCTTCCAGCTTGTGGTGAATCTCGGTTGTACTTTTCCCGACGAGGAAAATCCCCCCGATGATTAAGATCATATCTTTGCCGTTAAACTCATGCCCCATCAGCGAGAACAATTCTTTGGTCAATCCCATGATCCAACTGATGGCGAGCAGTAATAAAATTCGCGTACCCATCGCCAATAGAAGACCCAAGTTGCGAGCCTTGGCCTGCTGATTTTGCGGCAGCTTGCCGGAGAGGATCGAGATGAAGACGATGTTGTCGATGCCGAGGACAATTTCGAGACTGGTGAGCGTCAGAAAGGCGACCCAGTTTGTCGGGTTCGTCAATAATTCCATCATGACAGGCGTTCTGATTCCAGAAAGAGAATTTGCGAGTGAACACAGCCAATATGATAACGAACGAATGCGAATGATTCATGCGCACAATTGACCGATACGCATGAAGAGTGGTGAAAGATCACGCGAAGTTGTAGAAAGTCATGCTATCGCCGACAATTTCTCACTCATCCTTCGCTGGGGATTCTGTCTCAGGTTCTTCTTGCTCGGCAACTTCTCCGCCCGGGGGAGTGCCACTTTCGGCCGGTTCCACCATGCCGTCGTCATCTTCGTCAGATTCCGGGATCATTTCCGGTTCCGGTTCTGGTGGGGGATCAGAAGTCTCCACAAACAGAAGCGTGCCATCGTCATCGAGGATCAGCTTCATTTTGTATTCTTTGGCTAGGCTGAACCATTCCAAGGTTCGTGACTTGCGGAGATTTCCCTCCGGTTGTTCTTCCGAAACCACAGGTCCAAACTTGAGATACGATTGAGCCGATTCATACGTCAAAGATTGGCTATCATTTCCTGATTCGTCGATTTCCTTCATTTTATTAGCGAGGCCGCTGAGCGTCAGGTCGTAACCCAGTTTCGCCCGCGCTTCGATTCCCACGATGATGAGCCCGATGGCGATGGCTCCCCAAACAACCAACTTTTCCAACGGATTGCGGGACGGCTTTTCGGAATTCGGTTGGGAAGATTCGTTTGACGGTGTCGCAGAATTGTCGCTCATCATAGTGGCCCTATTTAAATACAGGCATGACGTTGGGAGAAAATAACCGCTCGATCATACTCCTGCGGAAGTCCTGATGCAGCAAGATTTCTCCATTCATTTGATCATTCTTCAGTCCAGTCGTTGGATCAGATCTTGACTGCTGAGTCTGGTAATTGGAAAAGATCTGAAAATCCTGAGAAAATTTGCAGTCCAAGTGCGTTGACTTAGAACCTTATGCCGATAAAATCTGTTCTCCCCACATGGGGAACGCTGGGAAACACTCTTTCCCCTCGCGTCATTTCAACGCGAGACACTGGCCGTTTTTCGGTTCAATGTGCGTTTTGATCTTTGGCAATTTGGTTGGTGGATAGATTGTGTGGCCCTTACAGGCTGAACGATTTGAGGCAGCTTGCTGTCGCAAGGAATTCAGTCTGTGTTGAGTTTGTGAGGCCGGCGTGATGAGG
>Ga0222718_10000511_pt1 | contig 39794 bp, 32 predicted proteins | sample C33_27DmetaG_FD_165045 | JGI IMG/M metagenome (GOLD analysis project Ga0222718, IMG submission 165045) | Estuarine water microbial communities from San Francisco Bay, California, United States - C33_27D | ecosystem: Environmental > Aquatic > Marine > Unclassified | place: USA: California...
TCGCCTGGTTGAAGTATCTGCGGCGATTGGGGATGCGTTGGGAGTATCATGCTTTTTTGTTTGAAGGGTTCTGGCAACTCGGCTGCGTGTTCACTATTCTCAAAGGGTTATAGGACAAGCTCTAATCCACCGGCTACTCCCGGCTTTGTGAATACAATATCTGTCGATACACTCTCGATCTCATTCGGAATGGAGATGAATTTGGTTCGTGTGTAGTTTGGGAGAAGTAAACCAAGCACGCTGCCAACTAAGACTTCATAGAAAGTCCCAGGAGTTTTTCTCGCTCCAGGATTCCATAAATCGTAACAGATTGAGAATGCAGTGATCGAGGAATAGAGCAACCGATTGATGTCGCCAGCATTCATGCTTGATGTATGAGCCGTCCCGTCAAGAGATTGAGTGAAACTTCCCCACAAGTCGTTGAATACTTCTATATCTTCGATGTAAAGGGACGAAAGGAATGGGCGGGAAAGGCGATTGTTCGCCGTAAATACGGAGTAGTTCTTTGCGCCGATATTGTCGATGTGGCGAGAGGTTGCACGGGTAGCAAGCTGTTGGATTGCCTCTTCTGATACTCTGCGAAGTTGTTCTGCTGGAGCTCCGCCACCATCATAATTGGCTTTTGCCAAATCATGCATACTTTTGATTTTAGTGACGCTCATGATTTCCCCTAAAGTATCAATGAGAAAATTTTTATCGTTTTCGATCTACAGACGATAAGTGGCATTTCAGTCAACATTTATTTGTTAAAGCGGTAAGGTCGAAGAACCATGCGCAACAAAAAACTCCCTCGGGGAATTCATCCCGAGGGAGCGAGAATTACAACAGCTTCAGGACGCGGTCGGTGAGTCCTTGTTCGCCGAGGACAACATTCAGATGCCCCGTAGCAGCGATCTTTTCCAGGACTTCCAGTTCCTTCAGTCGCATCAACACGGGGTTGTTGTCGAGCAACTTCGCCGTGTTGGCTTGCGACCGCATTGCTGCCGTTTCTTCGCGTCGCGAAATCAGGTTGGCTTCTGCCTCCTTCTTCGCTTCCGTCACGCGGTTCATCAGGTCCTTCATATCGCCCGGCAGGATCACATCGCGAATACCGAGTGAATCGACCTTCAAGCCGAGTTCTTCGACTCGCGAACGAACCAGGTTTGACAATTCTTGGACGACGTCTTCCTTGTCGCTCAAAAACTGATCCAGTTCTCGACTGCCGATCACAGCTCGCAACGCCAATTGGACCTCGCGGTACAATGCCTGCGACGCCGATTCGCTGGCTGTGACTGCCCGGTGCGCATCGACCATCGAGTATGTCACGACCGCGTTGAGACGCAGTGAGACCTTGTCGGCTGTCATGATGTCCTGACCGGCGACATCGAGCAATTGCTCGCGCAGATCGACTTCCACAACCTTGGCAGTCGCTTCGCCCTTCCAGAACGCATAACGTCCTGAAGAGAGTGTTTCGATAAAACGCCCGTCAACGAACAACACACCTGCGTGGTTGCGTTCAACGGTGCAGATATCGAGGACGACGGCTGCCTTTGGCCAGTAATCGTGCAGGATCAAATCCTGATGGTCAAACCGAGGATTACGAGCATCGATCACTTCGACACGGACAGTCTTCAGGTCGTTCCACCAAGCGTACAGTCCGGGTGTCAGGAATCGATCAAATCGACCGTCGATCCAGACGAGTGCTCGCTGATGATCCTTCAGGTCGACAAAGTCGATTTGAGAATCGAGCAGCCCCGACTTGACCATCAGGTCGAGCTGTTCGTCGATTAACCAAGGGTCGCGACGGTTACGGATTCGCAATTCACGACGACGCAGCGGATCGAAGATCCAGTGCCGTCCCGCATTGAGAACGCGAACGAGATCGCCATCCTTGAAAAGCAGTCCGGTTTCAAACGAACGAATGAGATAACGCTTTAACATCTTCAACATCATGCACCTCCTTTTGGTGCGTACTACGGGCTGTTCACCGATATGGTTGACCTGATAACTATGACGATCCTACCGATGAGCTTTTCTTGCCGATGAGCTTTTCTTGGAATCGTTTTCGTCAGTGATTTCGGGTGGCGGTGGATGACCATCAGGTCACCCACAGATCGCTTGATTCTGAGGGCATCGCTTCGCTCCGACCACCAGCCACACATCTTGTCTTTCGGTCTTGTCAAAAAATATATTGATGCTCTTCCTCAGAAGAGTTGTGTTATGAAGCCTTTGGAAAACGGAGCGAATGTTGATCACACGTTGTCGAACGGAGTTCATTTAAGTCGGCGAGGTCATCGAGTCGGCACGAATTTCTCTTCAGTTCAACAGAAGACTCTTGTCTCGCTGCGTCATTTCAGAGTTGTTCGTTCCTTGTCGAATTCATCACCGACGGCATCCACGAACTACAAAGTTCATTTCTGTGCTGCCAGACCTCATGATGCAGCGTCATCTCCAGTACGAGTCGTCTTGCGACGACAACATCTGGTGAGTCGAAATGCAGTCATTGAGGTTGGCCGATCAAACAATCGACCGTCTTCCTCCGGCTTTGCGGAGATTCTGTCGAACCTCGGTGGTGGACGATTTCCCAATCGCCTGGTCTTGTGGACGGGAGTCGAACCCGTAACTTTCAGTCCTTAAAACTGATGCTCTACCTGTTGAGCTACCACAGATACCGATGAATGTTTTCGAAACTGTTTACGGGACACGGTTGGCAACAATCATTGGCGTTCCGTGCCGCCAGCATCATTCATCAGTCTGTTTCAAGATGTGCTCGTCTATGAAAAAACCCGGTATCGTTTCCGACGCCGGGTGGTGTGTTTGTTGGAATCACACAACCTCAGCACGGGGTTTCTCTGCTGGGAAGCAGATTGAAGCCATTGGCATTCAATGAAAAATGAGACATGATTTGGTCCTCAAACGATTTTTGTTGGGTCTTGGTTTTGTACTGGGAGAGAAGACGCCAGATCGTTCAGAGAGGTTCGCAGATTTTCAAAATGAAGCTGAAAGAATTATGAAGTGTGTGCGTATTGATTGCGATAAGAGTTGGGAGTCATGCCGGCTGCTTTGCGAAAGAACTCGCTGAAACTGGCGGCGTGCGACATGCCGACGAGATGGGCGATTCGTTCGAGTGTGAAGTTGGTTGTTTGCAATAATTCACAAGCACGCTTAAAGCGAACTTCACGAATTTCTTCGCTGACTGTTTTTTGGGTTCGTTCTTTAAATTCAATTTGAAAGGTTCTCAGCGGAATGCGAACATGATCGGCGACATCGGAAACACGGATTCCTTCACAGGCATGCAATCTGATGTATTCGCGCGCCCGGTCAATATCTGTGACCGGCGCACGTTGCTGACCGATGGTCGATTCACGGATCGAGATTTTTTCAGCAGGGACTTCGACAATTTTTCGTCCGAGTTTTTTTCCTTCAATGAGACGCATCAACAAACGCGTGGACTCGTATCCGATTTGGAGGTTGGGGGGATGGATACTGGTCAGCGGAATGGAATGAAGTCGCGAGGTTTCCGAATCATCCACACCAATGAGTTCAATGTCACCGGGAACGATATATCCCAGTTTTTGAATCGCCTTCAAAGTTGCCAATGCATATTGATCGTTCAAGGTCACGATTGCGGCTGACTTCGGCAGGTTTCTCAGTAACGCGAGAAGCGCTGCTTCAGGTTCCATTGATTCTGCAAGTTCTGAATGAGAGATGGCCAAAGCCACGTTCATTTCGTAGGAGTCAAAATGAATCCCCTGCTGTTTGCAGAAAGCTGCAAGTGCATCGCGACGATGGTGCGAACCATCTGATCCTTGATATCCGACAAAGCCGACATTTCGTCGTCCTAAAGTACTGATATGCTGAATTGCCAAACGTGCGAGGGACTCGCCATCGGTATAAACGCTGGGGAGCCCGCTGTCGGCGAGATCGCCACACACCATGACGACGGGGACTTTGCCTCTCTCCAACCAGCCAACAATTCCCTCGGATTTTCCGACGCTGGCTATGATGCCGTCCACCCGATTTTTCCAAGGAGGGGTCGACGTGAAGAAGTCTTCTGTCTCATGGTCTGCGTCGGATTCGAAGAGAAAGTCACTCAACTGAATTCCGCTATGCTCATCAACGTACTGAAGAACTCCTTCAATAACACGGTGTGAGCGAAGTCCTGTTCGATCAAGATAAAGTCCGACGGTGGTCATAGTGCTTCAACAGTTTTCAGGGTTGCTTACATCGTTGGCAGCGAGACTTGTCAAATGATACCCGCGCAAAATCGAAAGAATCAATGCGCAAAATATTAAAAATCTAAGTCAGAGGCGTTCAAAAACTCATTAAGTGCCGTTGAATTAGAGGTTTATACGAAACTTACCGAGTGTCTCACGCGGTGATTTCTGTGAGTTTCGCACTTCTGAATGCGAACCTGCAGTTTAGGGTAAATGGATGTCCCCGCAGGTGGACTCGTTAAAGTTCCTTCACGGTCCTGAATCGAGCTAGCCCGCGAAGACCGCGATAGACCGGTCATTCTCAAAGCGGAATCTGCTCTCCAGCGGGTTTCGTTTTTTTTATCGCCGTTTGCGGGCGCGTTCTTTTGCCGCGGCGAAGATGTCTTTCTTCTTCTTACTCTCGTTTTGATCGTCCGTTTGGTTGTGTGTGGGAAGTTTCTCTTCGGGTTTTGCAGTTTCGACGTTTTGTTGAAACGTCACGGATGGTTTGCGTTCCCGTTTTGTCCGTTTGGGTTTCCAGCTTGTCCACCACGATTCTTGTGGCTTCCTCGATTTGGCTTCTTCTACGGCAGTCGAGGCCGTGGTTTCAGTTCGTTTGAGACGATCCCATAACGAGAGTCTGCGTCCGGCAATTTCTGCAATGAGTAATAAAATTGAAGCGGTAAATAACCACGGCAATAAGGTTTTCTTACTGGCTGCTCTCGGAGGATCCAGAAGGATCGACAAAACATCCGTCCTCGCAATTCCACCGCTCGTTTTGGCAACTTCCTGCAGAATCTCCAAGCCTGTGGGTAGGCCGGCACGAGGGGCGAATTCGGGAGAGTAGGGGAGCGAGACAGCCGGACCACGAGTAAATTTGTTGGCTCCCGTCTGAACGACTGTGCGGAATGAGCCGGTTCTGTCCAAAGGGAATCGGGCCTCCAATGTATTGGGGCCCGTCCATAAAAATTCCGGGTTCACTACTTCTTCCCGCCCCTGACTGGGAGGAACCACAATGAGTTCTGGGCGTTGCGTGTTACCGGCATCGGTTCGTTCCGGGTCGAGTTCCACACGGACCACGGCATCTTGCCCGTTACGTTCGACATCGACGTAGACATCATCAGGCGAGCTGCCACTCATCAGCCAGCGGGCATGAGTGATCAGGAAGTCTTCGTAATTTTCCCATTGACCGAATTGTCCCGTGTATTGTCCATCCACTTCCATACACAAAGCCGCCGCACGCCCAATACCGCGATACCAGACTGCCGAAAGGGGAGCCGTGTACTCATCCTGAGTCACCACAACCGGCGTGGCGTCTGATTTCAGATAGCTGAGGTTATAGCCATCGACGTTGGGGAAACTTTCGGTCCCCAACTCTCCCAGTAATTGTGAGTCGGGCAAGATCGCCCCGCTGATGCCGTTGGGCTGGGTTTCGTCTTTGGTGACAAAAGTGCTGCGTGCGACACTCATTGTGTCTTCCGCAAAGAGTCGTGGCAATTCTTCGGGATCGTTCGTGAACATGATGTTCCCGGAACCGAGTTTGGCGATGTCTTTCAGTAAGTCGGCATCGGGATCGCGATCAGTTCCCAATCCGATGACACTGACAGTAATGCCGAGCCCTTCGAACTTTTTGAGTAGAGTTTTGTAGTTACCGGGTTCTTCACTGTCCGCAGCATCTGAAAACAGGATGATATGTTTGGTCGATTGTGGGGCTTTGACCAATTCATTTCCGGCTGCAACCAGTGCTTCATAGACGAAGATTCCGCCTCCCATGCTCTCAATATTTTTGATTTTTGAGATGATGGGGGCTTTATCGGCCAGATCAATCATCGGTTGGACCACATGCGGCTGACTATCGACGGCGATCACAGAAATACTGTCTCCTGCGGAAAGCATGTTGACGCATTCTGCCGTCCCCATGTTGGCGAGATCCATCTTGGTCTGTGATCCCTTCACGGGAACCGCCATGCTTCCCGAGCGGTCAAGCGCGACGACTAACGCCATGCGGTTTTTTCGATGTTCCTCACGCATTTCCATCGAGACCGGAATGGTGTCATCCAGCGCACTTTTGAAGTAGCCTCCTGTCCCGAAACTACGTTCACCACCGGTGAGCATCAACCCGCCTCCCGTATCTTCGGTGAACTGAACCAGACGTTCCATCTTTAATCGACCAAGAGAACGAGCGGGAATGTTTTCCAGGATCACAGCGCGGTACGGGTCCAGTGCATCCTGAGTGAGCGGATGATCGAGGGCTGCTGCGACATCGAGGTTGATATGACCTGAGCGAAGTGCGCGAGTGAGGTTGTTTTCTTGTCCGTCACTATTAAGGACGAGTAACTTGGGGCCGGCATCGACGCGAACAATTCCGACACCGATGTTGTTTTCCTGCAAAGGGTCATCCGCGACTGAAAGTTCTGCGGTATAATTGAAGAAGCCTCCTTGATCGATGACATCACGAAAGAGAATTCGATTCGCACCGATATCGAGATTGACGGTTTTCTTCGATAGTTCGATCCCTTCGCGTTTTAGCGTCAGAGTGCCTTGAGTGCTGCGGTCGGAATAAATCCAGACCGGAAACTGAAAGGGTTCACGGGGGGCGACCGATTCTGGCATGATGACCGAATCAATCGCCACATCACCAATTCGTAAGCGTTCAAAGATTCGGTAATCGATGGGAATGCGGTCTTCTCTTGCTTTGCGAGCAGCGTAGGTCGGGTTGAGACCGTTCGCTTCACCGTCTGACAAGACAAAAATGCGAGTGGGGCGTGTTTGATCGACAAGCGATAAAGAGGTTTCGATGGCACTGTTCAAATCGCTGCCGTCAGGCAAGATCCGAAATGCGTAGTCATCGAGAATGCCTTCTTGGCGGGGGGCCGATTCCACCGCTGGGGTCGCTCCGAATGTGACCAAGCCGATTCGGTCTCCCGGGCCTCGATTGGATTGTAGATTGCGGATCAGTTCCTGAATGTTTTCGCCAGAATTGGCGGGCATTGATCGTGAGCGGTCGGCAACAACAATCACATCGACGCCTCGGCCTCCCAGATTGACCATCGGGACAGCAAGTGTTGTGATTAAAATCAGCAGCAATGCAGCACGAAGATATCCGGTCACTCCACGGACCCATCCGATTCTGTAAAACAGAATCCCGACAGGGACGAGTAACAAAAATAGTTCGGGGTAACGAAACTCGATCATGATCAATCACTAAGAGGAACGAACCTTTGGTTTCAGGACAAACCAGTCGACCAACACTGCCAGCAGTATCAATGCTGAACCCAGCAGAATCAGCCACGAAAAAGGATCGTCGAGAGCAAAAAGCTGGACCGGTTTTTTCGCAGCCGTTCGACGACCGGGTCTTAAATTGGATAGATTCGATTCAAGTGGATCGAAAAAGTTGACCGCGAATTTGCCAAAAATATTCTCGCCTGACTTGATGGTGTAAACTCCGGGTATCTCTTGGGCACTGATGAAGACGACTTCTGAACGGAGGACCGGTTTTGTGTCCGTTTCGCTCACCAAGGTTAAGGGGGCTGCCTGCTCCTCATCAGGGTCAACCAGACCTTCATACAATCGGAATTGAATGTCTTCATTCAGGCGATAATTCCATCTCGATAATCCGGGCAACGCATTTCTTCGCTCTTCAATCAAGTTCATCAATAGGATCGGCCAGTCCGGGCTTTGAGTGAGATTGGATCGTGCCAAGTCGATATTCAAAGCAAAGCCTGTGGTAAGAGTCCCCGTGAGCCGCCCCATCAGAGGTGTGGCTCCCGCAGAAACCATCGGGATGACTTCGTACGGCCACGCTTGAGCACCTCCCCAAACGACACCTCCCAAGACAACGCCTTCCAAAATCGGGTTCTGTTTTTCGAGCAGGTAGGGGCCGAGTAAATCTTTGGCTTGATCTTGATTGGCTTCGTCTGCACTCATCGGTCCGATTCCCAACCACCACTCTCGGATGGATGAAGCAGGTTTCGTGCTGGCAGAGCTGATTTGCAGGTGAGAGTTTTCTCCGGTCGTGATTTCTGCATCAGCCAACGCATTGACGATACGCTCGACCGGTTCTCGACCGGGATGGTCTTCGGGTAAAGTGAGTCCGACTTTCACCGTGCGAACTTTTGGTTCGATCAAGGTGACGACATTATCAATTTCTAAGGCATCTCCGGGAGCGGAGAGTTTGATACGGACTTCACCCACTCCACCCGGGATCGGAATTTCTATGGGGGCGGTCGATTTCGTCGAGAGCTTGGTTTTTCGAGAGAACAGTTCCTGGTTTTTGACGGTCCCCGTGATGGTCAGTTCTGTCTCTTGGCGTCCATAGTTGGCAAGACGTAAAAATAATAGCCCCTGTTGCTCGGTCGCATCGTAGATCCAACGTGCTGTTGTGAAACCGACATTAGCTAGTTTTTGACCGACCGAAATAATCTCCATTTCATCGGGGGGCCGCAGGCTTTCCTCTGGCATGTGGTCCGTCAGGTAGAGAAGTTGCCCTTGGCCGGCTGCAAGTTGGACGGCACGGTCCCACGCAGGTTGCACATCGTGAATCGTTTCATTGGGTTTCCATTCTGCGAGCGCGTCGCGTGCTTCATTCCAACTGACTGGCCCTGCCAGTTTTTGGATTCGACGACCGGTTGTCATCAGCGTCAAAACGGTATCACGCTCTTCGCTGCGGAGACGTTCTTCCAGTTTATTGAGCGCGGCCTGTCGGAATGTCTCGCCTTCGGGAGTCACGGCTTGCATCGAGGCGGAGTTATCGAGAACGACGATCAAATGCGTGACTCGTCCCGTATTGCCGAAAATCGGATTTGCCAAAGTGAGCGAAATAAGGAGAGCCGCCAGAAGTTCGAGCAGCAATGACTTGGTGATTGGTAATCGCTCACGTTTTCGTCCTGCCGTTGTGACCTGCATTTCCGCTCCCCACAAATGCGCCCCGGTGATGAGGAGCGGAGGATAATGGTGATGGTACATATGGATGGCTGCAATCGCGGGAAGCGATAACAGTCCCAGAAGTCCCAACGGATTGGCAAAGTAAAACGGCATATCGAATTATTCGGCTCTTAAAATTCCTGCCTGGCAAAGGTCGGTGTGGCAAAGTTCTGTCAAACCGCGTTCGGCAACCAGAGTCACAAACGGTGCATGAACCCGACGCGACGCACGAGCGAGCGAGGTTTGTAGGCGTTGCAGGCGTTCTTTGTATTGTTGGATACGATCTTGGTTGATGATCATGTCGGTTTCGCCTCCCGTTTCAACATCAACAAGTCGCCGACCTCCTAATGGGGTCGGGTCTTGTTCAAAATCGTTGAGCAGTTGAATGACCCATAACGCGGCCGATTCGGCGGCCAGTTTGCGAATGAGAGTATCGGGATCGTGAGGGAAGAGAAAATCACTAATGACAATTCTCACCGATTGCCGTTTGAACGGAATGGCTCCATCCACAAGCAGTTCTCCGAGATCTCCACTTCCGGTCAGTTCCAAGTCGTCGAGTCGGTTGAGGCTTTCGATGGTCAAATGTTCGACAGGCCGGCGGTCGTCGGCTATAAATAGAGCCGGTCGCCCTCCCAATTGTCCCGACATGAGTGCAAACATGGCCGCCAATTGTTTCATGACCAGTGATTTGTGATCTCCACCAAGCCCCATGGAACGGCTGGCATCGATGACGATTTCCGTTCGCGGACTGATTTCCTCACGAAAGAGTCGAATCATCAATTGGTCACTGCGAGCGTACGCTGACCAATCGAGATGACGAATGTCGTCCCCCGGCATGTATTCCCGATATTCCTGAAACTCCAATGAACTGCCGGTCCCTCGTCCCAGTAATTCCCCCGATTGACCCGCCGTGGGAACACGGAGTAGCCCCATTTGATACCGGCTGATTGCATTTTGAACTTCAGGGTCGTGCCTCATCGGTTATCCCTCCGCCAGTGGATCTGAGGGAGAGTCTTCGGGAAGCTGAAACGGTTCGATGGTCACTGTGGTGTCTTGTGGGGCTGCTTTGATTGCGACAATTTCATAAATGCTGTGAACCATTGCTTTCAAGTTCAGTAACACGGCAATCAACGCAAACACACCGAGAATTAACAGAATCGGACCGGTCCATGAGTTGTCATCGGCCAGTTCGATTATCGTTGCGAAAGGGTTGATGATTTCAAACAGAGAGTATTCACGCCAGCGGAGAAACTCCATCGCTTTCGCGATAATGGGAATCACACAACCAATCGCAAACACAAGTACGGTAATGACTCGGACGTGATTCGGCATGATATTCGCCGCTGTTCGGCTGGCAAAACGTCCGAATGCCGAAGCAAATCCGAGATAAATGATGATGTACAATGCCACTCCTGTGAGAGTCTTGATGGCATCAAAGAAGCTGCCGGATCCCAGACTTCCTGAGGATGCGATTGACGTGACGATTAACAATTGCAATCCGATACAAAGTCCGAGGTTCAGGAGTAAGTAAACCATTCCACGAGCACCGCCCGGCAGGAAAGGAGCCAACAAAAAACGAAAGAGTTTTCGTTGTGGAAGCGATTTGCGAATTCGTCGGGATAGAAAATCTTCTTCTGTCGTCGCAACAAAGCTGATGGCGGTTAGTTGAACGTAACTAAAGACTGCGAAAATGACGAAAATTTCTTCATCGAATGCCGAGGCATAAAGCAGGCTCATGCCCAGAGCCAGACCGTTCATCAGCAGAAATTGTCCACTAGAGATCAACCGAATCCCTGAACTGCGATTTCCCGATTCAAAGGTGAGTTGTGCCGAGGTGATTTCAAGAAAGAGCCAGCAGTAGGAAAGTCCGACTAAGACAACGATGGCCGTTCCTTCCCAAAATTCCCAGGATTGCAATAAGGAGCTATCGGAGAACAAAGAGAGCAAGACCGCACTGGATTGTCCCAAGACGGTGAGCAATCCGATCAGCAACATGATCGATAAAATCCCCTGCCAATGTCTCTGATGGGCGAAGGTGCTGATCATGAGCGCCATAATACTCAGTGCCACTGAAATCAGAAAACCACAGACCAGGACGAAGGCGACTGCTGGAAGTTCAAACCCCTCCAATAGCGAGGTGAAGGCGATGAAGGGTGCGATTGCCGAGTAATAAATGAAGTCCTGCAGCAAAGCACTCATCAATTTTCCCCAGACTATTTGCCAAGGGGAGAGTGAAGTGATGCGGAGGGAATCGAATGTGTTTTGATCTTTTTCGCCCAACATGCTGCGGAAGGCACCGTAAGGCACGATCACTGTGACCGCGATCATTAACACCACAAAATAGAAGACAAAGAGGCGTTGTCCCGAAGCTCCGTAGTTGATGGATTCTCCCATCATGGCCACGCCAAAAACAGAGATGACCCACGATGCTAAAACGAGTAGGAGAAAGGTGGCGACGAACTGACGACTTTTCAACGATTGGCGTGTTTCTTTCACGAGAATCGCGTTCATCCAGTCGCCCGCTTTTTCGAGCCATTTCAATGTTGCTTCGACTGTACTCATCGCTCAGGATCCTCCTGTGTAACTTCCTGTTGCGAGGAGGTTGTTTGTTGATCCGGTGATAATGAAGGAGCCGAGTTGGGATGCTGGACGTTGCGAGTGATGTTGGGATTTCGCCGATAGCCAATGGGTAAGAATGTTGTGGTGAGTTGAGCCTGTGCGACTCCCAGCGAAATCAACGCGACAAAGACCATGAACACCGCAAAGCAGCCGATGCCCATTATGGCTTCCAAAATTTCGACGCCGCCTTGCAGCATCACTTCAATCAAAATTCCATAACTGGCTCCCGCTGTCGCCATGGCGACAATGAGGAGAATAATCAGGTTCATCACTTCGAGCCAAGGCTTCTGAGAAAGTGCTCCCATCATCACAGCAAACATGGTGAGTGCGATGGCAACTAACATCAGTCCACACAGACTGGTCATGATCTCGATGAGACCCAACCCACCTAACATATAACTGAGGCAGATGAATGGTGCCACGGCAGAGGCATAGACGAGCATCATGACAATTGCACCTTGCAACTTGCCGGACACAATCTTTGCGGGGGAGAGAGTCGTCACCGCCAGCATCTCGTAGGCCCGGTTGTGAAATTCTTGAGCCATGCTGAAAAACGCATTACTGGGAATCGCAAACATCAGGCAACCGATCAATGCCATCAGATAGACGCGATAAAAGAAAGGTCCCAGTTCTGTGTACTCCATTTGCTCAAACTGTTTGATCACACCGAAGACTGAAAATGTCCAAGAGCCTATCAGTAGCAGGCTGAAGACAGTGATGAATGATCGTGCTTTCACGATCTGACGAATTTCACGCACCACCAATGGGTTAAACCGATCGCTGAATGCGCGAATGCGATTCTCGAAGGTTCCCGTAAAATGTGTGGTTGAGGCGTGAGACATAATTTGATGAGAAAGTTGTTTGAACGAAAAATGAAGTTCCAAAAAGATGGGTGAGTCGAAGGTTATTGGGTTAGTCCGCGGGTGAGATCCATGAAGGCATCTTCCAGTGATTCGACCTTGCCGCGGAATTCAATGACCGGGAAGCCTTCGTTCACAAGAGACTTTAATAAGTTGTGTTGATCTTCCTGTGTCCCTTCAAATTCAAAACTGGCAGCCTGTTGCGAAATGCTGACATCCGAAACGAACGGTTGTTGGACGAGCCATTTTTCCAGTTCTGCTCCGGCTTGAATCAAGGTCATCTCGATACTGGCATGAGACTGCCGACCACTCGATTGACGCCGGAGTGTTAACAAATCCTGGATCGAGCCGCTGGCCAAAATTTCTCCCGCCTCAATGATGACGGCAGAGTCACAAATTTCCCCCAGTTCCGTCAGAATGTGTGAACTGATCAGAACGGTCTTTTTCAATTCAGAGGCCAGCAAGTGAATCAGTTCTCTCAGTTCGACACGAGCACGCGGGTCGAGACCGGCAGCCGGTTCGTCCAGAATTAAGACTTCCGGGTCGTGGATAAGAGTGCGGCCTAACCCTAAGCGTTGGGACATCCCTTTGGACAGAGTATTGATCGGTTTCTCGGCCAGCTTACGCAGTTCGGTAAACACGAGGACATGCTCGATGGCATCTTTTCGGCGTTGTCCTTTGAAGCCGTAGGCACGGGCGAAGAAGTCGAGATACTCGACCACATTCATGTTCGGATATTTTCCGAACGCATCGGGCATGAAACCCAATCGTTTGCGGACACGGTCGGGATAATCTACGACCGAATCGCCACAGATGAAGGCATCGCCTGCCGTGGGAGATTCCAATGTGGCAAGAATCCGCATGGTAGTGGTTTTACCGGCTCCGTTCGGGCCGATGAATCCCATCACCTGCCCGGGGTATGCCTTGAAGGAGACTTTGTTGACGGCTTTCAAGCGTCCAAAGAAACGGTGCAGATTGCGGACTTCAAGTGTTGGTGATTGCCCAGACCGGTCAGGTGCCGAAGAAGTTACGCCGGAAATGACCGGGCTATTCTCCTCGGGACCGTCATCAAAAATGGGTTCGACCGCGCCGTCATCAATCATCAATAGTATCCATGTAACAGAAACAGACTGTTTCGTTCACTCGTTCCAGTGACTCCGATGGGAACCTCCGGGTTTTCGGCAAAGAGACCAAAATATTGTCGATCTCCGATCGTGGTATCAATCGCACTGGAGATTTGAGAGATCTTGCGTTCCGTCATACTGCGAGAAAATTGGCTGTGAAAATTGTCAACATGGCCGTAATAACTGTATGAGCGGTTGTACGATGATGTGGTATCGATATTGGCGGGGAGTGCCGGTTGATTTTCTCGCAAGAGTGAAGAGATTTCGCTTGTCTGTTGCGTGGTGGCTTCTTTGAGGTTTTTTTTGCTGTCGGCTCGAATGTTTTCTCCGTAGTAGAGTTTGCCATCACTCCCGCGAACCACTAATTGTTCGAGGTCGTATTCAAAACCGTTGGCGACTTCAAGTGAGTTCGCGGAGGGAGGTGATATGGTAAGTCGGCCTCGCTGGTCGCTGACGGCGACCGTGTAAAACTGAGTTCTGGTTCGTGATTTTAACCATCCCGCTTCGAGAGATTGTTGATTGGTCCAGTTGACAGTTCCTGATTCGAAACCGGCATCGGGTTGGTTTGGCCAAACCGGATAGACGGCTGTGTCGGCCTGAAATTGTAATCCTCCTGATGGGGCCAGACCGGAATAGAGAGAGACACGAGTAGTTGTGACGGATGTGGCGGCTTGTTGATCGACCGTCATCAGTGATCGAATTCGCGACTTCGTGCTGAAGCCGTGCGCGATGAGCGAATAACTGAATAACGAGACGCTCGTCACCAATGCAATGGCCGGAATCGTCAGGATCAACAGGTACAGTTTTTTGTGTCGACTGAGGTAGAAGTAGTTCAAAGGACCGATCACGACGGAAAAGATCGTGATCAGAATCAAAAACGCGATGACCGGGACACCGCTGATTCCCGGAATCATAAAATGCAGAAATTCGTCATGTCCTAACCGCGAAGTTAAACCGTTGCGGTACGTCCAGCGAATACGGTCGGCACCGAGTGTGTTGAGTAACCAGGCCCATTCGTGTCTTGATCCAGGGAAGGGATCATTTTGAAAGGCGGTCACCGTTCCATTCATGAGTTCAAGAATTTGAAAGGGTGTCTCCGTTTTGTTCCATCGAGATGGTTCGCTGCTGACGCTGGTTGTGACGGTATGTCCCGAGTAGGTGTCGGGTTCGACAAGGGGAATTTGAGTCGATTCTTTGCTGGATGCTTTCCACGAGTTCTGAGCGGCTGCCGAAGATTTGTTGACTTGGCAAAGGTCGTTTAACTTTTGTGATTGTTGCGGAAGTTCTCCCACATTGGAGACAATCAAATTCCCGCCTGCTTTGACCCAATCGAGTAGAGCTTGCCGAGCGTCACTCGAAATTTTTCCGAAGTCAGACATCGAGATGGCGACAAGATCGAGACCGGAATAATCAATCCATCGTTCCGGCAGAAGATTCGGCTCGATGATTTCATAATCTTCGGTTCTCGTTGACCCTGAATGACTGCTGTGACTTCCTGCGGATGTTGACTGGTAAGCGAGCCAATTGACGGAATTCTCGTATTGATCGAAATCGACTGTGTTCGAGGAAATCACAAGGAGGGAAGGGCGGTCGAAGGCATCAGTGTCGGTGTCTGCCAGATTGATGGTAGTTCGTAACGGAACTGCCAATGAACGATTGATATAAACATCAAGTGTGCCGTTTGATTGTCGGCCCGTCATCGGAATCGAGAGCGAAAAGTTGGTCTTGGCATTGGTCTTCAGGGCAATCGATTTTGTAACGGTTGGTAGGCCCGAGTTGTAAGGTGAGAACTTGAAGGTGAGGTTGCGGTCTTTTCCAAGATTGGCAACTTCGATACGGATTGGGTAATAGCCACCATGAGCACAACCGGCCCAGCGCGTATCGATAGTGAAATTCAGGTCATCGTGTCGTTTGTTAACTTCTGTTCCGATGGCCGAGACCTGCTGAGTGGCGGACACAAGTGCGATCCACCCCGCGACGAAAAAAATCGTGGCGGTCTGTTGGCAGCGAGATGAAATTGTAGGCAGGGCATCGTGCATCGAATGATTTTCTGAAAACGACGGGATCACACAGAGATGTCTTCGGGAACTTCTCGTCCAACTTCGCGAACAGACTCTAAAAGAGAGTCGACAATTTTCGGTGGCGTCCAACCTTCTAACCGAGCCGAATAATCGAGAATGATTCGATGAGAAAGTACGCTATTCGCGACTCGTTTGACATCTTCAAAGCCAACATTGGGTTTACGATTCAGAAGAGCGGCTGCCCGAGAGGTCGCCGCTAATGCGATGGCGGCACGTGGCGATGCGCCAAATTTGACATATTTGCGGATGTGTTCGGAAGAGGTTTCCCGGTCGGGATGTGTGGCGGTAACCAACCGGGCGATATAATTGGAGACGGCCGTCGGCAAATGAATTTGATCGGTCAGATCGAACAGTTCCTGAAGTTGGTCGGCATCGAGTGCTGTTGTCAGTTCGGGTGCTGCTCCTGCCCGGCGTGTGGTGATGATTTCCTGGAGTGTCTCTGAAGAGACACCGTAGACGTTGATCTTGAACATGAACCGGTCGAGCTGCGCTTCGGGGAGTGGGTATGTCCCTTCGAGTTCAATCGGGTTTTGTGTGGCCAGTACGAAAAAGGGTTTAGGGAGTTCGTGCGAATCTCCCATGACGGTCGCCCGTCGTTCCTGCATCGCTTCCAATAAAGCCGCTTGTGTTTTCGGAGAGGCGCGGTTGATTTCGTCAGCCAGTACCAGATTTGCAAAGATAGGCCCTTTGTGGAAAACCAGTTTTCGTTGTCCGTCCCCTGAGTCTTCGAGAATCGGTGAACCGAGGATATCACTCGGTAAGAGGTCGGGCGTAAATTGAATTCGGCGGAAGCCGAGTCCTAATAATGTCGATAACGATTTGACCAGTTCAGTTTTCCCGAGACCGGGTAAACCTTCCAACAGCATGTGACCGCGTGCCAGCAAGCAGATGACCACTTGATCGAGCAGTTCATCCTGTCCCAGAATCGCTTGCCCCAGTCCTCCTCGGAGTTTCCCAATCAGGGTCGCCGCCGCGGAGACCTGTGACTCACTCAGTAGCGAGCTTTGTGTTGTTAGAGGACTATCGGGATCAAATTCATTCGGGCCGGATGATGGGGTTTCAGATGCAGACACGCTTGGTTCCTGTCAGGTCAATCGAGATGTGAGTCGTTGGGTGATGTTTGATGGCAAGTGAGAATTCACTGATTAGAATTAAAGTAATCCTTCACCACACTGCGATGTTTTGGGGACAGTTTTCGATTCCAGGTGGCTTCACCGGTGGACGGTCCACTTTCTCTCGCGGCTCCTTTGGGGGCAGAGTCGGCAACATCCACTTCAGGAAGTGAAAAGGTTAATCGCAGAACTTCTTCCGAAGGATCGTCGAGATAACCTTTGGGGAGTACGGTCTCTTTGAACTTGATGCCTTGTTCGTCGGTTTCGTGTCCGTAGTTCAGGTCGGCATCTCCTCGACCGCGAGAGATGCCTCCTTTGCCCGGTTTCTGTCCGTTGGCGAGCCCGTCTCCTTCACATTGACCACCCTCGCAATTCCCTCCCTCACATTGACCGTTTTGGCATTGTCCCTGACATTGCTTTCGCAGTTCGGCCAGTTTTTGGGATTCCTGCTTGAGAGCTTCTTTTAACTCTTCGAGGAGCTTTTGACGCTCGGCAGGATCTTTAGGGAGAGAGAGCTGGCCGTTGGTCATCATCTGGCTCAGCCGTTCCTGCATTTCAGGGCTGAGGCTGCTCCCTTCTTTTGATCCCGCATTTCCTTTTTCGGTCAGACGTTGCAAGCCGTTCCCAAGTTGCTCGGTCAATTGTTTGATTTGTTCTTCGGTCAGTCCATCTGAATCACCCGCTTGAGAAAGAGTTTCAGCGGCGGCGGCCGCTTTTGCCATGGTCCTGGATGATTGGTCGATTCGCATTTGCATCTTTTGGCGTAAGGCGTCGACCGTTTCCCATTTCTCGTGAGTGAGAGGTTGGTTCTTGTCTTCGAGGAGTTGTTCCAGTTCTTGCGCAATCTGTTCCTTCTCTTCGTCTTCCAGAATTTGTTCTTCTTCCAATTGTTCCATCATTGCTTTGAGTTCTTCGACGTTCTCTTCAGCAACGGACTCCTGAGTGAATTCTTCCAGAATGGAAGTTTCACGCAATGGCACAAATCCGCAGGCGATACAAAACAGGAGAGGTATCCCGACAATTTTGACAAATCGGGATGGATGAAATTTGGGTAACGATTGAGCCCATTGCGATTCCATTTGTGGCAATTTTTGTTGCCAATCTTTGTCGGGGGACTCACTCAATGACATCAGTAAGCCGCCAGCCTGTAATTTCTGATCCAGAAACGCGACCGATTCACCTTCCGTGAAGGCATCTTTCATTGCGTATTGCCAGGCAGCAATTGAGACGGGAATAGCTCCCAATCCCAGCCAAAGCACATTTGGCCACAGAGATGGCATCGTCAATTTGACAAGTAAGACAATGGTTCCAAAGCTGAGGAGAAATGCTCCCAGCCATTCTGCCGAGGTTTTGAGGAATTGACCAAACAACAGACGCTGCAGATATTTACGAGTCCAGCGATCAAATGACATGGCATTCCTTTCAAAACAACTCTCGAAGATGGGAATCCATCAATAACTCCCGAAGAACGGGTACTTCATCATACGGAAAATCTGCTCCCAAAGACCAATTCTTTTGTGAGAATTTGTCAGGAGAACGATTCGTACTCTCACAAGTCAGTCGATGTTGAACCGCAAATCTCAGCAGAAATATCACCGAGAATCAAATTTTGTCGAAATTATTCGTTCTGTGGGCATTTCAGAGATCGTTCCACGGCAGATTGCCAGCTTGGCATGGAAACCTGGGTTGTTTGAGAGAGCTTCGAGCAATCGAGAACACTGTAAGCCGGGCGCTGGGCAGCGGCTCCAAACTGTTCTGACGTGATTGGGTGGACGACCGTCGGCAAGTTCTGAAGTCGAAAGACCTCTTTGGCCAGTTCGTACCAAGTCATCGATCCTGAGTTTGTGGCGTGATAAAGTCCGAAAGTCGAGGTCGAAATTAATTGGTGTGATGCCAAAGCGAGATCTTTGGTGAAAGTGGGTGTGCAGCGTTGGTCATCGACGATATTGAGTTCATCGCGTGTTTCGGCAAGTTTCAGCATCGTCTTGATAAAGTTTCCTTTGCCGGGAGACCGTGACGGTCCGTAGAGCCCGCAAGTACGTATCACGAATGATTGTTTGCAGGCTGCCAGGACGTTTCGCTCGCCTGCCAGTTTGCTTTCTCCATAGCGAGAAACGGGAAATGGAACATCGTCTTCTCGATAAGGCACATCGCGGCTGGTATCACCGCCAAACACGTAATCGCTACTGAAGTGAACGAATATGATACCGCGTCCCTCACACCATTCTGCCAATCGGGCGGGAGCCTCTGCGTTCAGCGCAAACGCAACATCTGGTTCTGCTTCTGCTTGATCGACAAGATTGTAGGCTGCGCAGTTGATGAGAATTTCAGGTGATAATGATTCCAGCTTTGCGAAGAGTGGCTCGGCGTTTGTCAGGTCGGCATCTTTGCGCGAAAGTGCAACAACAGGTTCCTCGGAGAGTTTTTCCAGAGCGGTGCCGAGTTGTCCATAGCCCCCGAGAATGACGGTCTTCACATTGACATCCACACTAAAGTCAAAAGTTGTCTCAACGAAAGTGACGAGTGTTACTTTAGTTTGAGAGTGGGATGAAATCCGGTCGTTTTTAAGTTGATCTGATAAAGCCCACCCCCGGCTGTCACAAACAAGGTATGAGACTGCTTGCCGATACCAAAGGTACAATTGGTGGGAAGGGCGGGAGTCGGAATGTAGGCCCGTTCGGTCCCTTCTGGAGAATAAACGACGATTCCGAATCGACTTTCGCTGCGGACTGCCGCATAAATATTTCCGTCAGTATCAATTGTCATCCCGTCAGTTCCGACTTCTTGTCCGAAGTCGGCCAATTGTGTTTTTTCACTGACCGTGCCATCAGCATTCAATGTGAATGCGTTGAGAGTCATCGTCATTTTCGGTTTGACTTCGGGAGTTTTGGTGACATCGAAGCTGCCATTATTGGTCTCTGCGACATAGAGAGTTTTCTGATCGGGCGAAATGTGGACTCCGTTTGGTTTGGAAATATTGGTTGTCACTTGTGTGACTTTTCCTTGCGGCGTGATCCGAAAAACGGATTGATGGTCGAGTTCAATCGGCTCTGGCCCCACATAACGTGGATCGCTGAAGTAAATGTTGCCTTGCTTGTCGATGACGAGGTCGTTGGGTGAATTGAACTGCTTCCCCTCAACTTTGGAATGCAATACGGCGACAGTGCCATCCGGTTTGATTTCCACAATCGCGCGATGGCCGCCATTGGCTCCACAAGCGGCAATCAATCGGCCCTTGGGGTCAAAAAATAATCCATTGCTTTTACCACTATCTTTGCAATGAACCTTCACGGTTCCCGATTTTGGGTCGAGTTTCAGGATGCGGCCTTTTTCTTTGGGATTAAAGGCAATGTCGCTGAAATAAATATCACCTTTGGAATTGACGGCCACTCCTTCTGTGAATTCACCCTCGTTCCAGATTTCTTTCAACATTGCGTTTTTGGGAAGAATTTCTGCGTCGCCAGTCGGTTTGGTGAATATGCTGGCGTGGAGGAGTGAATTGGGCAGGCAAACTAAAATACACAGTGGCAGGCACTTCTTTAGAATTTGATTCATGAGGTCAGTCCATTTTCGGCGGTGGGAATCGGGGCAGGACAATTTTGTTGTGAATTTATTGATAACAGGTTTGCCACTGCGATGGATAGAACAATTTATGATTTTCTGGTCGTGTGCGACGATTAGAGTTCCTCATGAGAGTGCAACAATTATGAGGTACAGCGTGAATCGCAATTTGACTGTTTGTTGGTCGTCAGATACTTTGATCTCAACAAGTGGGCGATCATCGCTTTTGAAAAAACCTCAAAATGATGATCCGATGGCTCATCTGTCCCGTTAAGACACCAACATCCATTCGTCTCTCTGATGAATAGGTATCAATATGTTTGAAAGATTAGCCAACGGCTGGGAATTGTCGAAAGAGTTTCCGCGTTTTGAAGATGGATAAAGAGCTGCTTTTGTTCCCACTTTTTAGTGGAATTTGTTGCACACTCGTGATGGCCAGTTTTCTGGTGCCGGCTTTTATGAGTGAGCAGTTTCGAGGCATGCTTGAAAATGGTGAAGCTGCCGAAAACCCGCTGGTTTGGGCTTTGACGTTCCTCTTCTACTTCCTGAATTATTTTGTGATTGTGTTTTTCAACTCGGCCTTGGTTGCCTGTGCCATCATTCGTTTTCGCGGAGGAGACCCGACCGTTGCTGACGGATTTCGAGCTGCCGGAAAACGCTTGCCGGTCATTTTCGGCTGGGCATTGGCTTCTGCCACGGTGGGGCTCATCTTAAAAATGATCGAGTCTCGAAATGAGAAAATTGGGGCGATTGTCTCAATGGTGTTGGGAGCAGGGTGGACGATTGCCACTTACTTCGTGGTTCCGGTGTTGGTGGTTGAGAATGTTGGTCCTGTCGACGCCGTCAAACGATCTTGGAGTGTGATCAAGAAAACCTGGGGGGAATCAATCGGTGCAAACTTTGGTGTGGGATTTATGGTGTTTATCGGTTCGGTCCTGTGTTTGATCCCTCTTTTGGGAGGCGGCTGGCTGATTGCTCAGGGAACAGTTTCACTGGGAATTGCGGCTGTGATCTTGGGAGTGGTTGGCTTGATGCTGGTCTCGTTGATCTCGTCGGCTTTGAATACCATTATTATCGCGGCGCTCTATCTGTATGCCTCTGATCAGGAAACATCGCAGCATTTTGATGAGCGTTTGCTGCGAGGTGCATTTGCGAGTCGTTGAGGTAGATCAGGAATCAAGCCAGCTTAGCAAGGCGTCGATATCCCGATAGATCCCTTTGTACTTCAATTGATCTTCTGACATGCTGCGGAGAGTTTTTTGCAGCGCGGGTTTGTCGATCTCGTGCTGAGGAATTGTCGATTGTCGTATCAGGAACAGTAAGGCACTATGTTCGGGGAAACCGACTGTCACCTGTCGCTCTAGCTTGATGCAGACTTGGGGTTGTTTGTCGTTCCACCGGACGGCAGCTTGATCGGGATGGTCGTTGAGACGATCTGAAAACCGAACGCCCCAGACGTATCGCTCGAATGGTCCCGAATGAATCATGGCATCGACCAGCGACTCGCTTTGATTCAGTTTCATACCGGGAATGGGAGAGTGGATCTCGCGAAAAGATTTGCCGATCATTTCATCGGGGCGCCAACCCGTCGGCAGCATGACAGCTCCGAACGACATGAAATCACGGTCATCCTCTTGCCGGTGAATCACGAAGTCCTCAGCAATCTGGGGAGCTAACTCTTTGAGTGAGTTCGCTTGAGTGGTCTTGTCTGGGACCAATTTCTTCAGAAAAGAAAGGACGTCGTTCTGCAAAGCGAGGGGGCAGTCTTTCTCGACCAGCCAAACTTGATCGATGGGGATTTGCTGTTTCCCAGAGATCAGACGTTCTCGCTGTTGTGGCGTACCGGTGATTATCTGGTTGTGTGAGATGGCTTTGAGCTGAGGAGTGAGCCGATAGCCATCGCGATACGGATGTGACAGATCACTCATCTCAGAGACTCATTAACTGGCTGACTTGCCAGAATCTTTACGGAAAAACTTGGTCTTGACTTCAGGGTTTGTGTGAATGTGGGGTTCGGGGGCCGAACTCTCATTGCTGCTTGATTTTTCCTCAGCGATTACTGACTCACTTTTATCATCCAAATTCATGGAAGGATCTTGGTCCTCTGGTTTCACACGGCGTGCGATCCAGGTTCCCAATGATCCTGCCAACATTGCCGGCAAGAGAATCAGGTCGGCAATTAATGCTGCAAAAATCAGAGTGGCCATTAACCAACCAAAACGACTGACCAATAATAAGTCGGCAAAGGACAACATGAATAGGCCGAGTCCAACCGCCATACTCGTTTGCCACAACGCAGGAGCACAATGCCCCATCGCGAGCGCAATGGCTTCTTCCGACGTTTTACCTTCCGCGATTCCTTCTCGGAACCAGGTTAATAAATGCAATGTTCCATCAACGGCAATTCCCAACGCAACTGACGCGGTGATCATCGTGCCGATATCGACATCCAGTCCGCTCCAGGAAATCAATCCAAAGACAACACCGACCGGCCAAAGATTAGGCAGCATCGTAAACAGCCCGGCGACGAAGTCTTTGAGGACAATCATCATGACAATGGCAATAATGATGAACGCATACGCAAAGCTGCGAATGAGCGATTCCAAGACCGCTTCTTGTGTTCTGAGGAAAATTGGAACCATGCCGCTGACCACATGGTCGGCCTGATACAATCGCAATTCCTCTTGAGCCATCAGGTTGATCTCTTTAGTGAGATCGGCGTAATCGAGGTCGCTCATAATGGCGACTTGAGCGGTGATTCGCCACAGCTCATCATCAGGGTTACTCAACTCGTAATGATGTTCCGAGACTTCGACAGGGGATTCTTCTCCCTCTTCAATCGGCATTGAAAGGAACGAGGAGACATCGTAACGTCCGTCACGAATTCGTTTTTCAATTTCGTTGGCGCGACGAATGGCTTGAGTTCTGGGGTTGAGCAGGCTGAATCCGCCTCCTGATTTTGTCTTTTTCGATTCCGGCTTTTCGGTCTCTTCAAAAAAGTCCGCCAACGAAACGGTACCGCTGATTTCTGGATGTTTTCGGATTCGTTCTTCCAGTTTGCGGACCACTTCCATCCGCTCAACGATTGTCATGTCATCCAACGCTTTCGCTTTGAACTTCACGATGGTATCGACGCCGACGATATGGACAAGATTTCCTTCAATGAAGTGATAGTCCTGAACGACCTTATTGTCTTCGGGGAAGTAACGAATGACTTTGGTTTCGGTACTAAAATATTTGAGGCCGTAGGTTGAGACAACAGCAGCCAAAATACAGACAGATGTGACAATTCGGTGGTTTCGGCAGAGAAAGCCACCGAGGAGTTGCCAAGGCTTGGAATTGACTTTTTGAGCATTCACATTTCTGCTGGGCCAAAACTGCAACAGTGATGGCAGGACATAGAGAACGACAACAAAGGCAATGATACAGCCAGTGGCTGAGTAAATTCCAAAATCGCGGACTGGAACCAGAGGGCTTGTTCCGAGTGAACTCAGCCCAATGGCCGTCGTCACAGAAGCCAGGAAACAAGGTTTCCAAGCGAGACGAAACGCATTGGGAACGGCCTTCTCGGGAGTTTTTAAGGCGGCATGTTTCCAGTAATTCGCGACATGAATCGCACCCGACATCGTCAGTACCATGAGCAATGTGGGCATCACGACGAGTACCATGTTCATGCTGCCATTCGTCACGGGAACCAATGCCAGTGTGAAGTAGACGGTGATAAATGCCGAAAAGATGACGAGCGTCGCGAGTCGAATACTTCGCAGCATCGCCAGAGATAATGCGACTCCGACAAACATCGAGAGTAGAATCGGTGATCGCTTGTGGAATTGTGAGCGTGGGTATTCGGGATTAAACGCGGCTTTCAGAACTTCCTGATTGAGCGCTGCGCTGGCAACCAGCCGACCTCCCATGTGCAGATCGTCGGGAGAGATCCCTGAAGCAATCGCGACGTCACGGATCTGATCGACGGCAATTTCTTTATCAGCCTCGCCACGTTCGTTGAGTCGAACCAATAAGGCGACCGGTGTCCCAGCGGCAAAAAAGGTCGATTCAACCAGTGATTGACCTTCGGGGAGATTTTTGGACGCGGGCGAACTCAGACCCTCGATCAACTTTTGGAAAGCGGCTGTCTTCTCGGGAGAATAATTGATCCCGCGAAAACTGATCTGAAAATCGTGATTGGGAATCTCAATGAAGATCTCGTCAACTTCTTCGCCGTCTTCCGCTTCGGCTTGTTTCTCGGCTTCAATTTGACTGAGGAGTTCGTACTGTTCTTCCGTAAAATCGGGTTCGGGATATTGGAAGGGATCGAGAATTTCGACTTCCAGATCGAGTTGAAGTTTTGCTTGAGTGGTCAATTCTTCAAAAAGTTGCCGTTGTTGTTCGGTTCCTTCTTTCGTCAATTTGACTTTCAAAGGGCCTCGGCCTATCAGCAAACCTGTCAGACGCCGGACGGCTTCTTCCTGTTCGATACCTCGGTCGAGAATTCGTTCCAAACCTTCGGTTGGGGTCGATACGCTGGTCACGTACGGCGATCCCTCACGACGAATCCCTTGCTCATCGGCGATGCCTTCGAGCTGACGTTCGAGCAGTTTGATCCGTGGATCGTTGACCGAACTTCCTTTCCAAGTCATGAATAATGTCGACTCTTCAGGGAAGTGAGACAGATACCAATCGAGCGCGATGGCCTGTTTGTCATTGTCGGGAAGCCAGTTCTCGACATCGTTCTCGAGATGAATTTGCTTGAGGGCAAGCCAGCAGGGAGGTACGAGAAAGATCACTGCGGCAATGATATACATTGCGAGTCCGTGACCCCATCGGTCTTTCCGTTCAAAAAAATTGGTCATCTATGACAGCTCTCGATGATGGATATCACCTGATTCCGTTCAGGAAGGGTGAAGATTCATAGTCTAAGTTTTGCTCGTACTGAGTTGACCAGCCGTGAGCAGATGGGATTAGGATAATCCTTCGTTTCTGGCTCACTCCGCATAAGGGATTGTCAAAAGAGCCTGAAAAGTCACGTCTTGCGACGATCGCCGACTATTCTAACAACTCTGAATTGTGATGCGAGAGGAGTCCGAGCTGCGGGGAGGGCTCAGCCCAATATTGAGTCTCTCAAGCCTCTTAAATCTCCTGTTTTGCCAAATTTACCCGAATTCGCTGACCTTATCAGTCTGTGACTCGGTCTTCGGAAACGAATTTGTCAGCATGAACGACATGTTATGCCTGATTTTCATCGAATCCTTTGAGGAGTTCGTTGTCCCACTCTTCCAGCAGCGGCCAGTCGGTGGCACAGGTGCCGAAGTCGGCCATATGCAGATAGGTTTCGAGACGATCAATGGTCTTCTGAATCATGGCTGCATCTTTACGGAAGATCGGCCCATGACTGGGGAGCAGCCATTCGACATCGCAATCTCGAATCCGTTCCAGTGATTTGATGAAATCGGGAATATCCGAGCCATGATGAGCGTCAATATTGCCAACGCAGCCATCTCGGAACAGATTGTCGCCCGAGAATAATATCTTGCCCATCCGAAACGAGAGTTGACTGTTTGTGTGACCGGGAGTGTGCCAAACCTCTAATTGTTGATCACCCAGTTGAATGAGATCTCCTTCATTGACCGGTTTTTCCAGCTTGATTTGTGGCATGTCAATCGAAATTCCCTGAGCGGGGATTTCGGCATAAGTGCTGATGCGATCTGTGCTATTGAGCAATTCGACCGCTTCAGGATGGCCAACTGTCACCGCGTTCGGCAGGACTTCCTTGATTTTTGCCAAGCCCTGAACGTGATCAACATCGGCATGAGAGGCGACCAGATATTTACAGTTGGCTAATTGGAAATCCATTCCACGGATAAGGTCGATGATGTCGGGAACGGTGTCTTCATAGCCAATATCGATGAGTAACCAGTCTGGTCCGTTGTGGACAAGATAAACACAGCAGCCGAGTCGACGACGTGCTTGATAGTTCATCTCAATCACATGGGGGAATACCTCCCGACGAGGAATCATGGCCGACTTTCTTCAATAGTATCATTTCAGGTCAAACATCCAGTTTAAGTCGGAAAGACAACCTGGGCAACCAAGTCACGAAAATCGATGTTCGGGACAACATCTGAGGACTCAGCCGATTTCCTGATGAACTGGTTATGGATTCGAGGAATCCTCTGTTGTATGGTAGCTTCACATATTCCACACACATGAATTCTCAACACTCGAGGGCCGTATGCAATCCCGAAACGCCCGCATCGGGCTGAAACTGTTTTGTGTCTATCTCCTGCTCTATGGCGGATTTGTTGGCATCAACACGTTTTCGCCTGCGACGATGGAAAAAACTCCGTTTGCCGGTGTCAATCTGGCCATCTGGTATGGCATGTTGCTCATTATCGGTGCTTTTGTGTTGGCGCTCGTGTACGGACTTGTTTGTGATCCGCATGACGCTCCCGAAGATCAGGAAGGGGGAGCGAAAGGATGATTTACGAGACCTCAACTCTTGCCATTGTCATTTTCTTCGCCTTTGTGGCATTCACATTAGGACTTAGCTTTTACCTCGGTGGGAAAGCGAAATCGTCTGCCGGTTATTTTGCCGCTCATGGACAAATTCCGTGGTTCGTGAATGGAGTTGCCTTTGCTGGTGATTATCTGTCGGCGGCATCGTTCCTTGGTATCTGCGGGATGATTGCGTTTTCCGGGTACGATGGATTCCTTTATTCCATCGGTTTTCTGGCGGGTTGGATTGTCGCTTTGTTTGTGATTGCCGAACCGATGAAACGCCTTGGGAAATTTACATTCGCCGATGCGCTCGATGCCAAGTTTCAATCGCGTGGCGTCAAACTCGCAGCCGGCATCAGCACTTTGGCTGTCAGTATCTTTTATCTCATCCCGCAAATGGTGGGAGCCGGTGTTCTGGTTCAACCTTTACTTGGTTTTCCTCACTGGGTTGGTGTGGTCATTGTTGGTTCCGTGGTGATTCTGATTGTGGTGACTGCCGGGATGGTCTCGACCACTTGGGTCCAATTCCTTAAAGGATCGCTATTGGTCATATTCAGTACGGTGTTGGTGGCGATGCTGTTGACTCGTGGCTTTGATGTTACCGAAGGTGGGAACGATGGATATGCCTTCAAAACATTAACGGCCACTCAGGCCGAAGATGGTTCCCTTTCTGTGGAGGGATATCAGGTCATACCTTCGAAGGGCGAATGGAATGATTCCAGCTTCGTTCAACTCTCATCCTCCGCTGGCATGATGGTCTTTTCCAAAGAAGTGAACGCCGAAGGGCAGATCACACTGCACGAAGCGCAAACGGTGACCATCACCGAGGACGGTGAGAAGCTGATCAACGGCAAGCCCCAATCTAAAGAAAACGATTTGCATCCGGTCGGTCGTGTCAGCAAGTTGCCGGGAGACAAGAAAAGTTCAGGGCCCGTTGGCCTCCTTTCGTTCTTCAGTATATTGCAGGAAAGTGAAGTCGTCCTTTGGCGGAATGAGAAAGTCAAAAACGAAGATGGAACTAGCACAACGGTTTATTATCAAAAGCCAACGGCAGGTTCGCGTGTGTTGCGTCCGGGGGAACACCCCAAGTTCGCCGGGATTCGCAGTGACAAATTCTCCGACAAGTTGAATTTCATCTCACTGATGTTGGCACTGTTCTGCGGGACCGCGTCTTTGCCACATATCCTGATTCGTTATTACACGGTGAAGGATGGTGCTTCGGCTCGGAAGTCGACCATCGTGGGGATTGCCTCTATCGGGTTCTTCTATGTCCTGACCCTTTATATGGGGCTGGGAGCGATGACTTCGGGGGCGATGGATGTGACCAACTCCAACATGGCGGCTCCTTTATTAGCCAAGAGCATGGAGAATTGGTTGTTCGCCGTGATTTCCGCCATTGCCTTTACGACTGTTCTCGGAACCGTCAGCGGTCTCATTCTCGCGTCCGCTGGTGCTGTTGCTCACGACTTGGCGGGCGTATTGCTGAAGGAGAAACTGGACGATGCTCAGTTAGTCCGCGTTGCGAAAATTACCTCCGTCGTGGTCGGTGCCATTGCCATCGTGCTCGGAATTCTGTTCGAGAAGATGAATGTTGGTTTCCTCGTCGGATGGGCTTTTTCGGTCGCGGCTTCCGCAAACTTGCCTTCACTTGTGATGCTATTGTTCTGGAAGAAAACCACGAAGCAGGGGATTACTGCCGCGGTACTGGTCGGAATGATCAGTTCGCTCGCATGGATTCTGCTTTCGGGTGATACTTTCAAATCCGTTTACGGAATCGATCCAACCACGTCACCCGTTCCTTTCGATCAGCCGGGAATCGTGACCATTCCACTCGGTTTTGTCACCCTATGGGTCGTTTCATTGATGACGCAACCCAAGGAGAAACAGCTCATTGCCTGATCGTTCGATTAATTCGACCGGAACTTTCTGAACAATCGAGTGTTAGCTTATTATCAACGATGCGTCGCTTGTAGAGAACCAATTCATTTAGAGGGAGTTCAGGATGAGCGAGAGTCCTTTCAGTCGCCGATTGTTTGTGAAGCAGATGGCGTTCGCGGCTGCTTCACTTTCGACACCCGGTTTATGGGCCGAGGAATTGACGACTACGCCGCGAATGACGGAAGGACCGTTTTACCCCGACAAGTTACCTCTCGACACCGATAACGATCTGCTGATTCTCAATGACTCATTGACGGCGGCCGCAGGTGAGGTGACTCATCTCTCGGGACGAATTCTCTCAGCGGCTGGTGAACCGATTCGCAATGCTTTTGTCGAAATTTGGCAAGTGGATAATAACGGTGCTTACATCAACAGCAACGATCCACGTCTCGAAAATCGCGACACCAACTTTCAGGGATACGGTCGATTTCTGACGGATGTCCAAGGACGCTATTACTTCCGCACGATTAAGCCGGTCCCTTATCCGGGGCGGACACCCCACATTCATTTAGCCGTCAGTAAAAACGGTCAGCGAATTTGGACCACCCAACTTTTGGTCAACGGTCACGAACAGAATGCCAAAGATGGTGTGTTCCGACGCATTCAGGATCCCAAACTGCGAAAGCTGGTTGTTGCCGACTTCAAATCCATCAAAGGATCCAAAACGGGTGAACTCGCCGCCAACTGGGATGTTGTGGTTGGTTGGACGCCTGCCGACGAACACGAAACACCCATTCAAGGGGGCATCGGTCAAGCCGAATGGGGAAAACGTCGTCCGCCACGTCGGAATTGATTCTCGAACACTCAACCGCCGATTCAAGATTTGAAGATTCGATGATTTTGGGGGGGGCCTTTTCCGAATCTTGAAATCAAATCTTCCCAAATCTTGAGCAAGTTGTTGACATCGTTCGGTTTGTGTCAAAACGCAATTGGAGTGAAAAATGACCGCAACGTCGGTGCGCATTTTCCACGCCACGCGAAATCGCTTCCTTTTTCACGTTGCAGGGGTCGTCATTGGTAAACAAACCATGAGACGAAACGGAGTCCTGTCATCCTTGGCCGGTGGAACCGGCCCTACAAATTTGTGCTCGTCTTTGAGTTGTCATGACGTTCAAATTGCCAAAGATCAATTCGCCTGTCGGCGAACTCCGAACGCTAACTCTGGTAGCGATAAGTTGGCAAGATGAGTTTGAGTGATCATTTTTTTGACGCAAAGCCGCAAAGGGGCATAAGAAACGCGAAGGGAGAAAGAAGTTGTAGCTGCGTTCGCAAGAACGCTGAGAAATGATTTTCACCGCAGAGTTCGCTGAGGAAGCGGAGAAATTAGAAAAAGGGTGGCTGGGGACGAACGCTGTGAGCCCCCAGGTTCCTCGTGTGAGAATTTGACTCACGCAGCGACGGGGCGGCGCAGAAAATAAACTCACCACGAATGACTCGAATCAAACGAATGAAAAAAAGGGTAGTGACGGGCGATCTGCGAAGCAGAAGCCCCCAGAGTTTATGTGAGAAAGATTTGACCGCGGATCACTTAGCCCGACGTAGCCGGAACCAAAATTCATTTTTGGTCGGGTGACTTTAGAGCAACTGAGGTCGCCGAGCAATAGCGAGGATTCAAGACCGAAGGCGGTAGTTACTATCTTCACATCATGCGGGAACGATTTTCTTGACGCGACTCACTTGATTGAACAATCATGATGTGAATTTCTTGTCGCTTCGCGACCCAGCCATTTGGGAAATGGCCGGGCCACCCGCATGGACCAACAATGGCGGAATACTCAATTCTGCTGCGAATGAGACGATCGGCTCATTTCGCTTTGCGATTCAGTTTTGAAGTGACCGTTAAGTCGAGTTCTCCCGGGATTTCGTTGCCGCCTGGTCCGAGGAATACGAGATCGCCTTTGAAGTTCATTGTTCCGTTTGACTTGGTGAGCCCTTTGCGTCCCGGTTCGGAAAGGAATGTCGCCGAGCTTTTGCTCATATCGAGATCGCTCGATTTGATGCCCAAGGGGATTGCCGAGCCGGCTTCAATGTCGAACTTGGGATCTTTGTAAGTCGCGGTGACTTTCTCGTAAGTCTTGCCATCTTGCTCGATTTGTCCTTCGTATTTGTATGTCGTTGTGTAGGAGAAATATTGCCCTTGGCCTGCGTCGAAAACTTCTGATCGTTCCCAGGTGTCTCCTTTTTTGACCGCATCAGTCGGTATGCGTTTGAATTCCTGATTCATTTGATCTTTGAGTCGCTCGTCGCTAATGAAAGATTTCATCTCTTCTGGAAGCGAGTCGAGGCCTTCAGCGTTAATCGAGAGCTCGTCAATTTCGCCTGAATTGTTCAATTCCATTGATGCAGTCAGGTTGCTGACCACTTTGAGTAACTCGAACAATGGTTTGAGTTGCGGGATTTCCGGTTCACGATCCGGGTTTTCTGATGAGAATGATGCCGTCACACCACCCGGCAAAGTCATGTTGAATTGCATGCGATTGGTTTTTAGCTCGAATGAGGTCGACGTTTCCGACTTCTTGGTAACATCGAGTTGCCGTTCATCCATTGTTGAGACGGCGGTTTCGATATTCATTCCGTTGAGAGAAAGGGTTTGGTTGATCTCCACGGTTGCCTCATAGACGTGGCTGTCTCCCTTTTTGTAGTCGGGAAAGAGAATGACTTCTTCCGCAGTTGCTTGCGTCGTGAATGCCAGACAGATCAGTAGTAGAGAAAAACGAGCGAGCATGTTGAGTTCCTTGAAGTGAGAGTTCTGAAAGATCGACAAGAGAGAGTACCTTGCAACAGGTTGCTTCAGTTTCATTAGCTCATAAAAAACTAGGAATGGATGTTCGACCATTTGTTGCAGTACGTGCATTTGAAATCACCGCTCGGCGAGACTTCGGAATTATCACCCAATGCTGCGCCGCATTGATCACAATTGTAATTGCGGGGGCGGTTGTGGTCTGAGATCTCTTGTTGTTCGGTGCGATCAATCTCTTTTTCGATTTGATCGAAAATACGATCCTGAAAACTCCCAATTCGTCTGGAGGTCTTGAAAATGTTAATGGCCGCAAAGACAAATACCACGACGAACAACAGGCCGAATAGTTCTATAATGATGTGATCCTGAATCAATTGGTTTCCAGACAACGAACGCATGAACTGCTTGAACGGATCTTTGTAAAATGTGTTTCTGGTGGAGCCCTCTCTAAATCGATGATTCGAAACCTGTTACCGATTTGGGAGTCACTCAACAATGTAGGGAGAGCAGAGCGATGTCAACGTAAATTTGCCAGCCTGGGCGTGGTGACACATGACTGATGCACTGGGCGGATTGCCTATTTGTTGAGAGACACACTAGATTCCAGAACTGAGATGCTTAGTCTAAATAGAAGGTCAGGTTTGTGGACCTTCACGTTGATTTGGATATTCACTACGGCAACATGACTCACTTAGGAGGAAAGTTACGATGAATCTTGAACTTAAAAAACTGAGGCTGAAAGCAATGCTGATTCCCTGCTTGCTATTGCCTCTCGCGTTCAGTGGCTGTGATAGTAGTGATGGGACTGCCGAGAAAGTCGGACAAGAAATTGACGAAGCTGTCGAAGATGGCGGAGACATGATTGAAGAGGCTGTCGAGGATGGAAAAGAAGTGATTGAAGAAGGTAAAGAGAAGGTCGAAGAGGCTGTCGAAACGGGCAAAGAGAAGGCCGAAGAAGTTAAGGAAGAGATCAAAGACGAAATTGACGACGCAACGTCCGAAGGGTCTTCCGCGACAGAGTGAATCGATGTTTTGAAATTTCACGTTTTGGAATTTCCCTGAGAGTAAATTTGAGTCTCGTGGCATTTCTTGGGTCACGAGACTCTTTTCGTTTATTGAGTGGCGACTTTACGGAGCCACAGAACCGAGACCACGCCTCTTCCAAAAGTCGGGACATGCGATGATTGAGCTAATTGATTTTTGCGTGGAAGGGTGAATATGGATGAATCCCCTTGGCTCAGGTCTTGTTTGTCCCTACTGACCGTTTATGATCACTGATGATGATCTGAGTGAGAAATTTTGGTTAAGGACAGATCTCTTCTGCGTAATGTTAAGGGAAGTTTTCACTGATGACTGAATTTGTCGAACCGCTGGGCATGCGAATCCTGATCCGTAAGGACGAAAGTCGTCAGACGACTCGCGGTGGAATTGTGCTGCCCGACGATGCGGAGATTCCGACAATTACCGGCAGAATCGTGGAAATTAGTGCTCAAGTGGCCCGAGATGTGCATTTTCCGATTCGTAAGTACGATAAGGTTCTCTTCCATCCTAAAAATGCGATCCCTGTTGATTTGGAATCCGATAATTTGCTGTTTGTCGTACCAATTGACGATATTGTGGCGGTATTTCGCAAATCGGATGCTCTCAACAGTCAGTCCGAACCATTGGACGACCAACTCAGCGATGATCACGATGATGATCTGTGAGAGCTCGGAGATTGTGAGAATTCGCGGTATCCTTGGCGTTTTGTAAGTCGTTTGGTTATGGTGAGCGGGGTACACAGGACGGTCAATCGACGGTCGTCCCGGATTGTTTTCATTGATTAGATACAGGTTCTCTGCGCCATGAGTTCGGATACTCCGAAACCGTCCGAGCAGGACACAGTCTCCACTCCACAACCCGAAGCGGATGCAACTCCCGCGGAAGCGACTCCCATTGAGGAATCGCCCGCCGTAGATGCTTCTCCTGCGGAATCTCCCATCACTAATGAGCAAAAACCCGAAGAAGCTTCGGCTCCTGCGGAAGCTACGGATTCTGTGGAGGCTCCTTCCACGGATCAACCTAAGGTGAGCGAGGCTCCGGCAATTTTAGAGCCATCTGCTCAGCCTTCACCTTCGGTCGAAACTCCCGTTCAATCGGCAGCCCCACCGGTTCCCGTTGAACAAGAAGCAAAGAACTCTGCCTCTCTGCGCGACAAACTGAAGCAAGCTCAAACACCCGAGGCATCGCAGGCGGTGCCCAGTGATCAACCAGACACACCAGCCGCGGTCGATCCGTCACAAGTCCCACCGAAGGGGCCTGTTGAAATCCCTAAAGATGTCGAAGACTTTGATGCCGAGATGGAAGCCGAGATTGAAGCGGCTCTCGCCAGCGGAGAAATCGGCGATGCCGTGACGGGGACTCCAGTTGCCGAGGATTCAAGCAGTAGCGAAGCAGGAGATGAAGAAACCCCGCAGACAGAAGAAGATCTGATCGAAGGGATGACGTTGCTCGCAACCGTGCAAACGATTGATGATGAGAACGTCTTTTTGGATCTTGGCTTCCGGTCGAATGGTCTGGTCTCCAAGCGTCAGTTCAATGAAAAGACGATGCCTCAACCGGGTGCAAAAATCAGCGTTCGATTCGATCGCTATGATGCGGAAGAAGGACTAATCCACGTCAACTTGCCTCACGGTCGTAAGAAAGTGACGGGAAACTGGAGCGAACTTTCTGTGGGACAGATTGTGGATGCTTTGGTGACCAAAACCAACAAAGGTGGTTTAGAAGTGACTGTTGGCAGCATGCGAGGATTCATGCCAGCCGGTCAGGTTGACCTTGTCTACCATTCCGATCTCGAACCGTTCATCGGTCGAAAACTGCAATCGACAATAATTGAAGCCAACGAAAAGAAACGAAATCTGGTCGTCAGTCATAAAGCGTTCCTCGAAATCGAACGTAAGGAAAAGGCCAAGACTCTCTGGGAAGAGTTGGCTGTCGGGCAGACATTGACCGGTTACGTCAAGAATCTGAAAGATTATGGAGCGTTCATCGATATCGGTGGTGCGGATGGCTTTTTACACATCGGCGAGATGAGTTATCAGCACATCAAACATCCCAAGGAGATTCTGAAAGAAGGTCAACAGGTTGACGTTCAGATCATCACGCTCGAAAAGGAACGCAGCCGCATTGGGCTCTCTCTGAAAGCGTTGCAGAAAGATCCCTGGATGATTGCTGCCGAGACTTATGGTCCGGGAGTCATTACTCGTGGCAATGTGACACGCACTACGAAATTTGGGGCGTTCGTGAAACTGGACGTCGGTGTGGAAGGTCTCATTCACATCAGCGAACTGGCCCACGCTCACATTGGTCGTGTCACCGACGTGGTGAAGGTCGATCAAGAGATTGAAGTCAAAGTGCTGTCAATCGATCCTGATAGCCGACGGATGTCGCTCTCCATCAAAGAATTAACACCCGCTCCAGAGCCCGTCAGAGATGAGGATCTCGCTCCCTCCGGTGATGGTGAATATCAGCGGAAACACAAAGGCCCACTGAAAGGTGGCAGTAGCGGTGGAACTGGCTCCGGGTTATTCGGTAATCCTTCTGATTTCAAATAGAGTTGAACCGCTCCTGTTCGCAGAAATTCGGTGGGACACGTTCGAGGTGGATAGATGGCGGAATGTCTGGTGACGGGAGGAGCCGGGTTTATCGGTTCTCATCTGGTGGCAGGGCTCATTCGTGCCGGGCACCAAGTGGCGGTACTCGATAACCTGAGTACCGGTCATCTCGAAAACCTGGCTGGGCTAGCGGGGCAATATCGTTTGGTTGAAGGGGATTGTGCGGACCCTCAAATTGCTCTCGCAGCCGTCGAGGGGATGGAGTGTGTGTTACATCTGGGAGCGCTTCCCTCGGTGCCATTGAGCTTGGACGATCCTCTCAGGAGTCATCATCATTGCACGACGGCGACTGTTTCCATGCTCGATGCCTGTCGGCAAGCGGGAGTCAGGCGTTTTGTGCTGGCAAGTTCTTGCGGTGTTTATGGCGAGCGGCCCGAATTACCGAAAGAGGAGACTCAGCTTCCACAAACATTATCTCCCTACACGGCTGCCAAGCTGGCCAGCGAACAATATTGCGAAGCGTTCGCGGCATGTTTTTCTCTGGAAACCGTCTGCTTGCGGTACTTCAATGTCTATGGTCCGCGGCAGGATCCCAAAAGTCCGTATTCCGCAGTCATTCCATTATTCATCGATGCGTTTCGAGCGGGCGAGCAACCGACGATTTTCGGGGATGGACGACAATCCCGCGATTTTGTCTATGTTGAGGATGTTGTTCAGGCCAACCTGAAAGCGGCTTTTGCAGAAAATATCTCAGGTGAGGTCTTCAATGTCGGGACGGGCCACGCCACGACATTACTGGACTTGGTGGATCAGATCTCTGAATTACTGGGTGTCGATGCGAATCCGAATTTTCAGGAGGCACGCTCGGGAGACATCCGACATTCCTGGGCCGATATCTCAAAAAGTTGCAACCGGCTGGGATTTGAACCAGTATTCTCTCTATCAGAGGGGCTCCGCAAAACGGTTAATTCTTACTTGCGCTAAACTCTGATGAATCTTGTGTTTCGGGGAATTCCCGGTTTGCACTTTCAAATAGGGCAAGCCACAATGAAGAGAGTAAAAAACTTGGAGAAATTAGTGATCCGCGTTGCGGCAACGCTCGTTGAGTCACCAGATGATAAACCATGATCACCGGAGAACTCTTTTTGAGATCCTCCGCAGCCATCGCAAAAAGGGTATTGAATTATGTTAAGGCTTACAATTTGTGGCATCGCTTTATTGGCGAGCACGTTGACCGCTCAAGCGGCGAAAGTTCCCGTTGAAGCATTTCCTTCTAACTCTGCACTGGTCATTCGTGTTGCCGATGTCGACAAAACGACCGTGAAACTGAAAGAACTGGTCGAAGCTGTTGAGCCAGCTCAAGCCGAGATGGCCAGCGCGACGGTGGGGGGAATGTCGGGAACGATCATCGATAACCCTGCGAAATTGGGTGTCAAGAAAGGAACCGATTGGTGGTTTGCCGCGATTGCTGAAAAGGGATCACCCAAACCGGTTTTGATCATTGCGGTCGAATCAGATGATGTGGCTGCCGTCAAAGATGCTGTCGGCGATGCTTACACCTACGTCGAATACGAAAACTGGCTGCTCTATTCACGTGATGCCGACGCCATGAAAGCGGTTCAGGCGTGTGTCGATGGCGAAGCCGAGAATGTCTCGAAGGCTGCCGATATGAAGGCACAGATGATGATCATGCAAGCCGATGTCGGGGTCTTCATCAACATCAAGCAAATTGCCTCTCAATATCAGGGTGAGATTGAAGCGGCCCGCGATAACATTGATGTCGTTCTCGATGCCGCCGTCGCAGAAGCTCAGGGAGCGGCTGTTCCTGCAGGTATCGATATGGCAGCGATCATGGATTTTTACAGCGATCTTGCGAAATCGCTATTGGATTCTGTGAAAGATATGGATGGCTGTTTGATCGCGATGTCTGTCTCGAAAGAAGGAATTCAATTCGACGAGTATCTTGCCGTGAAAAAAGGGTCTGCGACCTCAAAATTTCTCTCCGGTTCACAACCAGACGCCATGCAGAATTTTTCCAAGTTACCTGCAGGAGAAGTGATGTACGCCGGGATCAGTCTCGATATGGCGAAAATGATGAGGTGGAGTGTTGAGTTGATGTCGAAGTTCTTCGGTGACAGTGTCTCTGAAGAAGCGGAAGTCGATGACATTGTCAAGAAACTCGAAGCCCTCGATATGAAGGGATACGTCAGCTCTTTCGGACTCGGCGATTTAACCAGTGGTCTGTTTCGTGTGGCCGCTGTTTACGATGTCAATGATACATCCGCCGCGAAAGAGGCGTTTCAGGGGATGTTTAAATTGATGTCCAACATTGATACGCCCATGCTGAAACAGACGATGACCTACGAAGACGCCGTCGAAACCATCGATGGTCAATCAGTTGACAAGATGACCTTAACACAAGAGTTTCCCACACCCGAGGGAGAAGACCTTAATCCTCAGCAAGCTCAAGCCAAACAAATGCAACAGATGGCGATGCAAATGATGTACGGTCCTGAAGGGGCTGTCAGCCGCATGGTTTATCTGAAAAAGCAAATTCTGGCAACGACCGGTGGTGGAACAGAAGCGATGACAGCTTTGATGAAGTCTGCAGCCTCACCTTCGACGAGTCCTGCTCTGGACGCAACACGCTCCAAGCTAGGGGCTGAAGCAAATGTTATCGTTTTGTTTGACTTGCCTTCACTGGTTGCTCAAGGAGTTGAACAGGCCTCTCAGTTCGGTTTGCTACCTCCGGGAGCATTATCACTTGATGGGATTAAACCTTCTTATCTCGGATATTCCTTGTCGGTTTCTGAAGGGGGACTCGATGCCAAAGCTCATATTCCCGCTGCCCAACTACAAGGACTATATCAGCTCGGGATGCAAGGCTTCATGATGTTTCAGCAATTTCAGGGTCAATGACAGACTCGATGCGTCCTCACACTCCAGAAGTCCGACTGTTTGGTTGGTCGGACTTCTGATTGAGGGATAATGCGTTCTATGCACCAGACCAGGGAGTGAATCTGATGAGTGATGCTCAATCCACGGCGAGTCCTGAACCTGAAAAGTCCAGTGTGCCTGACAGTATTTATCTGGTCTCCTACCCCAAAATTGTCTACCTCTACCCAAGTTGGATTGCTTCACTCGTGGCGGGTATCTATTTGCTGGTTCAAAAGAATGAGAACATTCCTGAAACCAGCAATGTAGCACTCATTTTTTTGGGCATTCTGGCGTTGAACCTGGTTGTGCTGTCGTTTGACTTCCCGCGCACCACGTCGTTAACACTCTTTTTCTTCTGTGTTTCAGTCGGTGTGATCGCGTGGGCGGTGTTTGAATTTAATCCTGACTTCTTACCCGCTGTGACCAATGTGTTAAAAGCGTTGCAGCCGTTTTGTAACTCGGCCTTCTACTTCTGTTTCTTTACGATGATGACACTCATCTATATCGGAGTGTTAATCAGCGTGCAGTTTGATTATTGGGAAGTTCGACCCAACGAATTGCTACACCATCATGGCTTCCTGAGTGACCTTGAACGCTACTCGGCTCCGCATTTACGGATCGAGAAAGAAATCACAGACGTGTTCGAGTATTTCCTGCTACGAGGTGGTCGATTGATTTTGCATCCGACTCAAGAACGTCGTGCCATTGTTTTGGAGAATGTTTTCTTCATCAATACCAAAGAAACCAAGATCACACGTATGCTGGGCGCACTTCAGGTGCAAGTTCGCAAAGATTAATTGTGCAACGCGACTTTACTTTTCTTGTTCCTGAACCACTGGCACAACTTCTTCGCGTTTTGATTTTCGATCGACTGCGAGAAATGCGATAAAGAAAACTCCTGTTGTTGCCAAGTGCAATCCAATATAGGTAACGGGAGCAATTTCTTGCAGGAGCCAGCTTGCACAAATCGCCCAGACGATGATTCCCAGCAATAACACGTGGGAGAGTCGGCAGTTTTCAAAATACCATTTCATGAGCTGGACTCTTTCCTGACTATGGGGGATGAAATCGGCCCGATTTTCAGAGAATATTACTCCAAGGCTTATTGTATATAATCATTCTGACATGAGATCAAGGTGGGTCAATACAAGTCCTGTGTCCTCCTTCAAGAATTTTCGAATACTTTTCTGCCGCTTCACGCACAGTGAAATTCTGATCCGATCGTGATAAAGGCTTAAATCGCTCATTTACGGGCGATAGAGCATCACGCACCAACCCTAAGATTTTGACGCGAATGGGCTTAATCTGGAATGTGAGTCGTCGATACCCATAAATCAGAAGAATGTAGATGTGAAAACGGTGCTACATTTTTCTCGACGTTCTCGGTGAACTCTTCGGTTTAATGTTTTTTTCAAACAATATCCGGGGGCTTGCGTTTCACGGAGCGCCCGCGGCAACCCGGTTTTGATATTCCATTTCTACAACTTTCGAAAATTCAACCAATTTGCAAGTCAAGCCGTTATAGTGAACTTGCGGTAGACCAACAATAACGGAGAACAAATCTTTCATTCACGCAGCCAGCCTGGCTGCGTAGTCTTTCTCGAATTCCTCAGGCGTCTGGTAGTTTAACGTCTGC
>Ga0222718_10000516_pt1 | contig 39494 bp, 46 predicted proteins | sample C33_27DmetaG_FD_165045 | JGI IMG/M metagenome (GOLD analysis project Ga0222718, IMG submission 165045) | Estuarine water microbial communities from San Francisco Bay, California, United States - C33_27D | ecosystem: Environmental > Aquatic > Marine > Unclassified | place: USA: California...
TCATACCCTCAAGTCGTCTTTCCTCTGATCGAGCTTGTTCAATGTCTGGAGTGTAGTCTGTTCTTGGAACATTTACTTCTTGAGGCATTCTTCCAGCAAGTAGAGCCTGAAACACATTGCCCTTCTGCCTTGTTTGTTCTGACTGCTGTTCCAGTGCCTCTCTCCTAGCTCGAGCCTCCGCAAGCCTTTCCTGCTGCAATTGCATTTCACCATACTCAAAGGCTTTCCTTCGAAGGCCTCTCAGCCCTGAAAGGTCAGAAACAGCTACCTGCTCAAGAAACTCGTCGCGTTCGCTCTTTGGAAGGAACTTGGCAAGGCCCGGAAGTCTGCTTCTAAGCTCGTTTGCTTCTGCCTTGTTCTCTTGGAACTTCTTGATTCCCTCACCGAGGCTTGCACCAAATCCTGCGATACCTGCACCGAGAAGTTCTCCAACCCGGGACCTCTCGGTAGGCTGAACGATTCCCTGTCCTTGATATGTCTGCTGTGAAAATGCCATAACTTTATCCGATCAGTTTATTAAGCAGCAGGCGGAGCAGCAGGCGGACGGCCTGCAAATCCACCAAGTATACTTCCAGCTGCCTGTAGGCCTGCCCCGGCAACTCCTGCTCGAGCATTGGCGGATGCTATGCTCGCATTAAGTGCAGCATTGTAGTTGCCAGCGGCCAGACTGCCAGCATAGGCTGACTCTGGGTTGAAGACCTGCTGCGGAGCCATTCCTTGACCTTGTGCAGCGAGGCCTTGACCAGCAGCGATACCCACTCCGGGTCTACCGAGAATAGCCATGAACGGATCTGCAGCAGTGGCAGCGTTTAAGCCTACCATCTGCTGTGCGAAGGCCTGTCGCCGTCTCTGTAGCTGCTCAGCCTGCAGCCCCTTGACAAGAGATTCCTGACTGATGTCTGACACACCAAAACCCATTCCACGAGCAGCCTGAGCCCCTCGGACCTGCTGCTCAAGTTCTCTGGCCATAGCTGGAGGCAGAGATGCTCCTGCAGCCAGTTCCTGCTGTGCCTGACGGTTCAACTCTGACATCAACGCAGCCTGCTCAGGATTGGCCTGCCTGAAGGCCTCAGTGGCCCTCTGGCCGAGTCTCTCGACTGCAGCGATGTCTCCTTCTCGAGTTACATCAAGGCCAGCCACATCGGCTCTGGCGAGCCCGGGCATAATGTCTTGTTGATACAGCTCAAGTAAACCGGGCTGACCTTCGCTTCCGCGCATGAGATCCCTCAAGACCTGCAGGTTCAGGCGGGCCTCTGCTGGCCTGCCATATTCCTGACTGGCTTCAGCAGCAAACAGGTCAGGGGCCAAATCTATTTGAGCCTCTAGTGTCTCGCGTGTCTCCTTGCCATAATCCCGAGGCGGAGGTGCCTCTGCGCTATACATTCCCATGGTAGTTGTCTTGTTGGTATTCTCTGTGCAATTGGCTAAACTCTCTCATCGCATTCCACCCGCCACATAGGTAGACGACTGCGAAGATCACCTCGTGGTAGTGGCTTTTCAAAACATCCGAGTGGACTCTCTTGACCTCGTCCTCGGACTGCTCCCATCTGTTCGCATCGAGCCACGCACTGCAGCTCACAATTATTATTGGCATGAGGAAGTTACTGTGGGCCTGATAAAACGGGTTGGAGCTCAGCTCCAGCATCCACTTCAACTCAGCCTCAATAAGCTTCTCATCAGACTCCACCTTCCCGAGGTCGATCATGTCGTCAATGTCATGTGACCTCTCGGCAAACATTTGAACAAATTCCCACGCTTTCTCGTTGTTATGAGTCAGCCTTAGGAAGTCGCTCTTTATGGAGTAGTCAAAATTCATCGGTGACCAATAAGTTCAAAGTAGGCCTTGTCCCCGTTACCTGCTGCATGCCCACTACGCATCACCCATCTTAACTTAATGATTCCACTCTCAAGCCTTGGCACTTTAATCAATGATCGAGAAAACTCAGTGCGATCTACTGCGTTGACTTGATGACTCCATTTCGTGATCAGTGGGATATACTTTGAGCCATCATAGACCCCGAGAGAAACGTGGCTTCCCTCTACGGGGAGCAGTTCGACAGAGATCAAAAGCTCGTTAACATCTGTGTCGAAGTCGCTGATCCCGGAAGAGTATGCTGCGTTGATAGCGACAGTATTGATACTGAAGTCAGAATAAAATCCATCGTTCAGGCCAGATGTGCCTCCACCTTCAAGAGCAGTGGTGTAATCGATCCCGCTAAGTCTCCAGTCAGACCAAATCGATGATTGAGATATCGCAGGTGGACTTTCAGCAATTACAACACCATCACTTGACCAAGTTGATGAAGTTGAGAATGTGCTTTTACCAACGGTGTCGTGCAGCTTGTATGAGTTGCTTGTCTGCGACTGCCATGAAGCGACTCCGCCAGAAGCGACAATGATCTGATTGTCTAGGCCAGCGGATATTTGATCGACTGTAATCGTCCCAACGCCTGCCTGAGCTGACCACTCTGGGTTCGCTCCAGCCCCTTTAGTCTTCAGGAACTGTCCGTCAGTCCCCGGGGATAGCTTCACGAGATCGCCGTCCGCATTATAATACAATAGCTGACCATGAGTCCCCGCCTCTAGCTTTGTCAGGCTGAGATTGTGATCATTGATCTTGCTGTTTATGTTGATCCCCTGCTCGAGTTTGACAGTAGTCACAGATCCGTCTGCTATCTGCGCGGAGCTAACAGAACCCTCCAAAGTGATGGCAGGGACTCCAAGCAGGTTAAGCTTCGGGTATGTGATCTTCTCGCCTTCAGAGAAGGTGTATCCTTTTCCAACTACAACTGAGAGTGCCATAATGTTATGCGGTGATGATTCTGTGACCGGATGCGGACATGTAGAATTTGAGTGGTGTATAATTCACCCCAGCAACAGTTGTGAACTGTTTGACTGCCACATAAACGTAGTCATTCGTATCCAACTCCACGTGCCCAATAAGCGAGATGTTTTTATTGTCCCCGTTGCTAGGGTGATGGTGTATCTGCTCGGTCGCTGTGATTTGAGAATTTGTCCCCGCATCACTATCATGCTTAAACAGGCTGGCCAAAACGCTCACATTGGACCCGTTTGTTGATCCTGAGAGCGAAACTTGAATCTCGGCATCAATGGCTATGTCACCCGTATATCGGAGTTGACCGTTCGATGGCATGTCGAATTCAGTCATGTTTGACTGAGTGGCAGTTGTCACCGAAAGTGCTGCATAAGGATCTCCGTCGTTGATTCCTGTTGCTGACCCGGAGGATGCAGCAATAGCACCGAATGGATTGACATCGTGCTCGGTGACGTGCTGTGGATACCAGTTACCCGCGGTGTCGCTCACGATCGTCAACGTCTCGCCAGCACTAACTCGGACATCACCAAGCCCAGCAGGGCCCCAGCTTGAGCTTTGAATTGTTATGAAGCTCGATGTGGCGTTGATTATGTTTTTGACGGTGATGTATCCAGAGGCAGGAACAAGCAGCGTGAACGGACCGCTTGCGCTGCTTATTATGTTGTAAAGCTTCGTGTCGGACACAGTGTTGCTGCTTGTGTCATTGAAGGATTGTCGGAAAGTGTGAGGCTCGTTAAGAGAAATCTCCGGGTTGGCCGATCCGTCTCCGTTGGCTACTGTCAGCCCAGTCGTTCCGACAATAGACCTGACACTAGCGTTCCCGCTTCCGTCGATTGACAGAAGCCCAGCCGTTCCACTGAGCTCGTCAATGGATCTGATGGTTCCCTCCGCATAGTTTAGCTGCTCTAGTGCGGTTATGAATTCTGTTCTGGTAGTAGTCGTCGATGAGACTGGCCCGTTGACTGCGTCTACTACAAAGTTTGGTGTGTCGTCTGGCATATTACCAAGTTCCTGAGTGTGTTCCTTCTCGTCTCTGACCAACAGTCGAACCAGAGGTCACGCTATGAAGCCTGACTCTGCCATTGATCCCTTCAATCTTGACCTGAAAATAGGCTCCCCTTCGGTCTACCCGCAGCTTGTGAGTCCAATACTGGTACAGGTCAAGCTGTGTCCCAGAAGAACCAAGGACAGTCCCCGGGTCCGCACTGTCACTGTCCAGAATGACCGAGTAATCCTCGCGGCCCGGGTTCTCGTGAGTGTCGTCGAGGTTTTGAATGTTCCAGTCACTGATCCCAAAAGTCATGTATTTGGTGCGGTCAGGAAATGTGTAGCTTGTGTTGTCCACAACAACTGTTTCCTCCTTCACTCCATCCACGATCCCTGTCACTCGGTATTCCGGGTCCCACGTGCTTATGAACATCTGGGCCTGCTGGAATCTTCGTCGATTGCCTGCCTCGAAACCATAACCACGCGTCTTGATCAGGAATGCTATAGGTCGGTCTTCAACTTCGATGTTTTCCGAGCACAGCACTTGGAGGTATGGATCAGTGTTCCCATAAGTGTCTCTGACGTTGATCAGGATCGGTGAGCCGCTCACGAAGCGAATGCCGCAGCCATTGTCTGAATCGTTTGTGTCACCACTATCCCAACCGTCATCGGTGTAGCCCGTGAAAAGGTTGGCCCCAGCGATCTCGCAGTGATCAGCCTGTTGTTCGTCTCCGACACCCCAAAGCCATCCGCTCTCGGGGTCATTTGTATTGACTGTGAGCGGCTCGACTATGTTGAACCCGCCGTCGATTATCTCTGCATCATTGTCGTCAACCAGTTCCCTGCGTCGAGTGGCCGTGATAGTTGTTCCATCGTTTACCTGAACCGTTGTTCCATCACTCACGTGACCCTTGACCATCAGGTCGCATGTGTAGGTCCCCTGAACGATAGGTCTGCCCTCCAACTCTCCATACTCATACAGCCCAACTACACCATCGTAGTCCACGTAGTAGAGGTGCTCGGCCCCCTGAAAGTCGGCCACAAAAAAGTATTTGATCTTGATGGCATCACCCTGATCGTATCCAGCCCACGCTCCATTTATAAAATCGTAAACAAGGACAGCATTGTTCTGCTTGCCTCCGTCGATCGGGACAGACAGATAATATCTGTTCCGCCAGTAGGCCGCTGATGCCGTGTCTTTGGCTACACTGAAGTCGATCCGGTCAATGATTGGCTGCACAGGTGTGCTCTGTGGTTCTGAGACGCCCTGTAGCTTGTTTTGTTCGGTCAGTGCAAGGCTAACTACTCCTCTCTGCGAAAGGAACCACAGATCACTTCCTGCGCTTGCAACCGATCTCGCCCCCACAATGCCATACTCAGTCGTGACCTGATCAAGGACTGCGTTGGTCTCCCAATCGCCAACAAGGTTTGATACAGTGTAGATACTGGTGTCTTTGAATATGACAACAGTCTGGTCGTTCCACTTATACAGGCGGCGAATGTTGTCCGAGTCACCCTGATTGATTTTAAAATTATTGAACACGTCATAGTCTGTGTATGACAGGATGTCTGACACAGCGACATGATCTGACTTATACCCACCAGAAGGTTTGTGAGGCACTAACAAGCGATTCTGGAAGAAGAGTGTTGAGCTTGAATTCGGGATGTTGTTGAGGCCGCTCGCTGAAGGAGGAGCCTCTACAAACCCTTCATCGATGGACGACATGATGAGCTGAGACTCATCAGGTCCACGCGATAGAATGACTTTGTCAAATGCCTGCGTGAACCAGTAATTGCTTTGGTATGTGTTGGCGGGAGGTGAGAGCTGAACGCTGCACGGTAGTGGGGCTAGGTTGTTGCCGTATCGGGCTCTGTATATCTTTGGTGCATCCCCCTCGACGCTGGCTACGATCAGAATCCAGTCGGCCCCGTTTGGATCATTCCAGACTCCAATTCCGTAAACATTCCCGAGGTTCGCGCTGATCTGTCTGCCCCAGTTGATGTCGCCACCATCCCAGTTTATCGGCCACTCAAAGCCATATCGATTGAACCACGCCAAAGGCATGACGCCTCGTCTGGGCTCTGCCACACCGTATCTAAACCTAGCGTTGATCGCCTCAGAAACCATGCCCGGGGGAAGCATGTGAGGCTGCTGCCTCATGTCTACACCCACGAAACCATTATCGCCCGCCGTGATAGGCTGGTCATCGTTCTGCGTGTAGTTTCTGTGCTCTCTCATTGATAAAATCCGACCTTGCTCAGGAGCGCATCGAGAATCTTGTTGCTGTTTGCCCAGCTAAATCTCATGCCCCTCTCTGAAGCCTTAATAGCTTTCTCGACCCCGCCACTGTTATACACCTCTCTCATCCTGCTGACTAGACTGTCTGGATCAGGGACAGCCCATAGGCCGCCGTTCGCATAATGAGCCTCAGCCTGCTTCAGCTTGTAGTCCACCGGGTAGCCAACAGTCTCATCGAAAAACTCTGTTATACCACCGAATGGAACAGCGATCACTGGTCTGCCAGTCGCCATCGCTTCGTGCTGCATTAGACCCCAACCTTCGCCCTTGCTCGCGCTGACAAAGCAGTCAAGACTGGCATACCAGTCAGACAGATCACGCCTTGTCCAGAACTGTCTCAAGACCTGTATGCGATCATCATCAACCTCCAGATCTGGATCGTCAGGGAAGCATTTAACAACCAGCCTGACATCCTTGACTCGCTTCGGGAAAGCCTTCTTCCATGCACTCAGAACGTCTTCAAATCCCTTCCTGCAGCCACCTGCTACAGTCCTGCCCGCTGCTCCAAAAACAAACTCGGATCTCTTCTGTTTTGGCCTGTAGTGAAACACATCAGTGTCGATCCCCATGGGCACTTTACCCATCGTTCTCTTCACACCCTGAGCGTTGAACAGGCACAGATTGAAGTCACTTGGAACAACAATTAGATCAGCCTGATTCAGATTGAGAACCGCCTCTTTATGAAGCTGGGTGGTTTCCCACATAGTATTATACACCACCCGCTTCTCGCCTGACAGACCATAGGACGGGCAGTGTATAACCATCTCCCAGTCCTCTCTCTGCTGTTTATGAACAATAGACTCCAATACCACTCTTGGGATCGGAGCCTTGCCTCTCTCGCTGCTGATGGGCCAGCAGTTAATGTCTCGGCCCAACTCTGTCAGACCCTCTATGACGCGAATGAGATGCAGCGAGTAGCTGCTATACCCATCCACCACGCCTCGTATCACACCTCGATTAGACCTCATCCAGTCATTATAGAATTCGATCAGATCCTGTTAAGAATATTTTCGATAATGTTTTTGGTGCCAGAGGTTCTTTGTTCACGTATGACTGACTCCTTCACGCTCTGAGCCTTCGTAGCATCAAGCTGCTTCAGCTCCCGTTTGAAGGTCTGGGCAGCGGAAACCCCGCTGACTGCTGCTTTCTTCCATTGTCTACCACGAATGTGTGCTCCTACACCCAGAGCTGCGATCAGAGCGTTGGCTGCTAACCCTGCCCATGGAAACGGAGCAACATCACCAGCTAACTGTATGCCTCCCCCGATCGAAGGGTTAAGCACCCAGCCGTTTGTCGAGACGACAGGGTAGTTGCCGCTTGGGGTAGAAACGATGTTGGTCGTCACGACCGGATCGTAGATAGCATTGCCCAGCGAATCGAGCTGCTTGCACCCAGTCACCATTACGGTCAATACTGCAACACACAGTAGTTTCATTTTGAGAGTAGCTGTCGGATTTTGAGGCTGATGTAGATCAATGAGGCCACGCTGATCGCAAGCTGCAAAACCACGTCGATGTTGACGGCCCAATTGAGCAGTCCAGCAACGGCTGCAAATCCCACTTTCAGATCATCAATGTTCACTTCTTGCCCTTGCGTTTTTGTTTTGTACGAGCCTTTTTCGCAGCAGCTTTCCCTGCTTTCGTATACGGATAATGTTTAGATCCAACTTTAGGCATAATGTTTACCATTTCACTTTGTCTGACCAGTAGGCAGCACTCATTTTTCCCCTAGAGATATTTTTTGCGTGACGAGCTTTGAAAGACTTTCGACGCGCCTTTTCGCTGGCGGTCTTTGGCGACTTCCCAGCTCCCGACACACCCTGCTGACCGAAGCGAATGAGTTTGACTTGATCACCCGACTTAACCAGCACAGCGTGTGACTTCTTCGGGTGAGATGGAGTTCGCTTGGGCTTGTTGTAACCCTGAAACTTTTCGCCGGATCGCTCGACAGTCATATGCTATGTCATTCTTAAGCCCAAACTCTCGCGGGTGTGTTTGGCTCAGGGTCCACTTTGTATGCATCGAGAGTTGCCGTGTCTTCACCAACTGCGCGAATGTTGACATGGAAACCATCAACAAAAGTTGCTTCGGTGATAACTTCGCCCTCTTCATTGAGTTCCGCTGGAGTATCAACAATAAGTCCAACGATGTCTGTGTTCCTAAAAATCTGTCTCTCTTCCCATGCTGTCGCGATTGGGTTTTCGGGGTCTGTGCGGTCCCACTCGGTTGGCACTTTCTCGAAAAGCACAGAACGCATCTCGTCCTCGCTTGCGAATTTTAAATAGTAATCTGTGAATGTCATTTGATTCGTTAGTCAGTTGGTTTTAGGAAGTGATTGCTTGCAGTTCAGTGTCGGAGAGAGCGACATTGTAAAGTGCGATTCGCTTAATCGTGCCGTTTAAGATTTGACTGCTTCCGCTTCCGCCTATTTTAAGATTTCCAGCAGATACATTTGGAAATGCTTGGCTCGTATCCGTGACTGGCGAAGCACCATTGCGAGTTGCTGCTATGTCATTGACCCCAAAAGATAGTGCGGAAATGCCGTTAGCCGAAGTTTGCGACAGTGTACTGCTCTCTCCACCTCCCAGTATCGCAGCTAGACGGTTATTGTAAGAGTTACCGTAAAGCGTGACTTGGTTTTGGCTATCATCGATTAGCGATGCTGCTTGTCGGTAACCATCGATTGCGCTGGTATTGGTATCCGCGACCAAAGTCACCTCTCCTCCGACAAAATTTATATCCGACAAATCCACTGAGCAAGAGTCACTTGCTCTGGTGAGTGCTGAATTTTGCGAACCCGTGTTCACCAAGCTCGACGCTTCGGAATTCGCCTCAAACTGGTAACCGAATAAAAGCACGCCACTGTAATCGTCTGCGGTAAACGTCGGCAATCTTGAAGCTGTTGCGCTTTCTACCAGTGCTAAAGAGCCTATACTTGTGCCAGTCCCGGTCGCTGTCATTGTGGCTTGTATTCGCCACCACCCGTTGCCCACGCTTACCGATGACGCTGTAACACCAGTTGCGTCAACGCTGCCAGTTTGCAAATCAAATGTTGCGTATTGTCCCGCGCCAAAAGCTGACGCCCCACCCAAAATTTGAACATACCGCTGACCGGCGTCTTTAACGTAGACACTAGCGGTGTATGTGGTGCCGCTTGTGACGCTTGCGAAACTGTCATTTAAATAGTGATAATTGCTGCTGGAAGTCGCTGTCCACAACGTGGCTGCCAACTCGCCGTTTGGGGCGATTCCAGCATTTGCAGTTAAACCGGACCCCAGCTTCGTTGACCAGCTCGCAAACGCTGAACCGTACCTTTGCAAATTTGTTTCTTGGGCTTCGATGAGGAGGCCAACTGACTGACCATCCGTTGCGAATTCAAACCGTGGCTCGTTGGCAGAAGCTGTTTTTAAAAGTGGCGAATAAGAGCGGTGTCTTTGTCCGCTCGTCGAGTCAGTGGTTAGCTGTCCCGTGGTGGACAAGTTGAGGCCGTAAGCGTAGATGCCAGAGCTACCGTCTCCGGTGTAGCTCACAGAATCAGCTGCATCGCAAAGCCTCAGCTGTGTGTAGTGAGTTCCGCTTGATGTAGTACTTGAGCTATAGCTGATTTTATACCAGCCAGTCGAACCAACTTGAGCGATGCTTACATTTGTTGGACTTCCGAAGCGAGTGGTTGCAGTGCCACTTCCAGACAAGTCAAATTCAACCCAAATACCCGCCCCGTATGTTCCAGTTTGCCCGAGCTGGACTATGCTGCGTCCGTTGGCTTTTAAAAACGTGACAATTGTTAACTCCTCCCCCGAGTTGACTGGCGTGCTTAATAAAGTTCTGTGTACCCCCGTCGAGCTGTCCTCAGTCAAAGCTGAAGCGTTGCTGGTTCCGTCTGGAGACGTTGTCTGGTCTGTTGTGACAGTCGAGCCGCCCTCGATCCAAGCGGCATCATTTGGGTTACTGTATGTTAGCAGATTCTCTGAACTCAATGCTTTCTCTGAGGATAGGTAGGTCCCCGTGCTGGAACGGGTGTAGCTGAGACGCGAATCGAGCCTGCCCGAATTGGCAAAGTCTAAGTTGAGTGTGGGCCGCTGTTGAGGGAATGAATTTGAATAGGACATATGCGTTAAGAGACAATTTTCAGTGTGCCAGAATCTGACCAGACGGTGCCGCTTGCCAGTCCGCTGGCAGAGGTTGGTATGCTCCCAATGACCACGTTTCCGTTGCCGTCAATGCGAAATTTGGAAGTGCCGTCATCGCGGACATCAAATATATAATTCGGACTGGCCCCAATGACATTGACGGTCATAGTGTTTTTGTTCGTCGTTTGAACCGCCAAAGCTAGGTTGTTGTCATTGGTCAAAGTTGTCTGGCCATTCGCGTTGAGATTACTGACGCTGGGACCATTAGAGCTTTGGAATGCGAGGTCGCCAAGCATGCCCGATAATGGGACCTCGTTGGCTGCGGTGCCGATGTCGGGGATTTGTAGGTTTGTTTTGGCCGTGTCTACTGTTGAGACGCCGTCCAGAATGTTGGCGACAGAATCAATCTTGAACCAAGTTGATCCGTTGTATTTCACCACGTCACCAACGGTGAAATCTATTGGCCCACTCCCCAGATTCGCAGTTCCTGCTGTTGTGACATCGTAATAATCCCCGGCCACACCAGACCCGTCTGCCAAGGCAGGTGAGTTGCTGCTGGCATTCCACTCACCTTTTGGCGTGTCACTGGAGGTGGGCAGGTAGGTAGCGTCGATTTTGTTGACTCCATTGAGCGGGGCTAATTTGTACGTAGAAGGAGCCGCTACGTAAGCGTCTGCGGTGTCTTGACGAAAGTTATCACGGGTGATTTTCTGGGTCCCGTTAGAAGATCCGTCTATAACTATGTTTGCGTCACTCGCAACACTGGTTGCTGTTTTTGAGAGGTCTTTAATTCTTGTGGTGGCCATATTTATTCAGGGTCAGGGGCTTCAAGCTGAAGCGTTAAAATGTATTCATTATCGTCTGTGAACAGGAAGCTGCCGCTGTCATCGACAAGCAGTGTCGCTTCGGTGACATTGTCTCCACCTGCGCTGACAACTGTTGGTAAACCTATACCGAATCCGATCATTATACATCGTAGGCTGTGATTTCTCCAGTTGTCACTGTGATCGACGTTGCCCTGCAGCAACGCCAGTAGGACCCGGCCTGCATGTTCACGTTCGTGATTGTGCCTAGCCCTCCCGAAGTGACACTCCCAAGGACTGTCGCTGCGTGAGCGTAGATCCAGCTAAAGTTTCCAGCAATGGTTCCCGCTCCGTTTTGGTATGTTCCGCTGTCAGACCCTAAGGTCCCGTCTTCACCTACACGCACCGTGCGGTATTCATTGTTCTGGTCTACGCCAGTGATTAAGGATGCTCCTGCCATAATTAATATCCTGCTACCTGTATTCGGGTTGTTTGTCCCTGCTGTGTGTGAAGCTTTAAGAGCTCGTGATCTAAAACGTCTCTAGCATCTGCCTCTGCTACTCTGGCTCGGTCAAGCTCACCGTTGTGCCTGAGATAATCCGAGTAAGAGCCTCGCACTAAATAGTCGAAGAAGATTACCGGGATCGAAACTAGATCCCAGTAGCTCGGCTGATCTGTTGGGCTGTTGCTGCCAGCAGCCACTGGCTGGTTGGCGGTATAAAATTGTCCCTGAGTGTTGTCGTAAACCTGATCACCAACTGCATACGAACTGGAGCCGCTATACAGGTTCCCTGTCAGGGCTGGTGGTGATTTACGAAACCAGATCCACACTGTAGCGTTTGACTCTGCGATCTGGATTCCGTTCTCACTGAGGTACCATGTCAGGTCGTCCTGATTCTGGTTCGATTTCGGTGATTTGTTCCAGACAGAGAAAACTTCTCCTATTTCAGTCTGCCCTGATTGTTTGAGGTCAATGTAGTTTCCCTCATCGTCTCCTGTCTGGGTGACCGTTCTGGACTCTGTTACTGTGACCTCTGGCCACTTGGCCGCCTGCCACGCAAACTTGATCCGCCTGCTTGTGAAGTCTCTGAAAAGGTTCCACTCCAGCGTTGGCAGAGTGGCCCTGTCTATCCCAGCCAGATTCAATATCTGACTGAGCACTTGATTATAATTGAGCGGATCACGAGCCATAGCCGACTTGTATTTTTCCAGTGCCGCCGCTTTTGACTTTTAAGTCAGGGTTTTTGTCAGCAATGTATTTTCGGAAGCTGGGATCTTTCCAGATCTCCTTCCCTTCCTTCCTGACCCACTCCTGATAGACCTTATTGTCTACCTCCATGGTGGCTCGACCAATTCCGTCAACGCTTCTGCGAGACTGGTTGTCTCTGGCGAGTTCGCGCTGACGTTGTTCTGCTCTAGCCAAAATCTCCTCGCGGGAGCTATTGTATTTGTTCGCTAGAGCCTCCTTCACTGCCTCGGTGTAGTCTGACATATATATTTAAAGTTTTACCCGGGGTGGAGTGGGCCACAGAGTGACCCACTCGGTCCCGAGGTGCGAATTGCTGGGGTCGACCAGCAAAGTGTTAGGTGATCGATTAAGGATTGAACTGAGCCAATCCGATTGGGTTGCGGACCTGAAGAGCTGCGCGAGCTTCGATCAAGAACCGCTCACCACCACCACGATCTTCAAATTTCTCGACGGCTGGGTTCTTGTTGATCCGCAAGTCGATTTTGTCCATGTCCAACAGGTAACCACGACCAACGTCCTGAGCGGTCCCTGCAGCATTGTAGCCGATGAAATTATCAGCGATGACCTCTACAGTTCCGAAGTCTCCCTCGAAGATAGTGGTGCTGTTGCTGACCTTCTTCGCGTCACCAGAAAAATCGAAATTGCGGGAGCTGTATCCAGCAGTTGCGATGGTTCGCGTGAAATCGGTGAATGCTCGCCGCAGGGTAGCGTCACAGAGCAGTTTGTAGTCACCCATCATCCCTGTTGATGACCAGATGGTCTGCAGGAGGGACTGGATACTGGTCTCGGTCAGAGACGAAGTAGCTGTGGTGATATACTGACCTGCCGCAGGGCGATAGGCAGCAGGAACCTGATGAGACGTTTGAACTGAAATGTTGGCGGTATTACGAATCCACACGCCAAGGCCGCGCAGCAGGTATGGGTCACTGCCATCATCGGCCTGATGCTCTTGATCGGACAAACATGTTGCTTCCATGTCGCGAAGAAGTTCAACGCCTTTCTTGGCGATTGCTTCGGCGATTTCATCGGACACACCTGCCACGTCTGACACCTCTTGTGCGAGGCGGGAGACCTGTGCGGTGCGGCGGAATGTCTGCAGATAAGAGCTCAACAGGGCTCGGTTCGCAGCATGGTTCTCGTAACTTGAGACATCGGAGCCGTCAACAGTTCCGCCCAGCGATGGGGCGTCATATATGTCAACTGGCCACTCGATGTATGTGTTCCGGGGAGTAGCCCCTTTATTGACCAAAGTCATGAAGGGCGTTGCCTTCTCATCGACTCGTGTGAGCAGATCAAGCAAGTCTTCGCGCTTGCCAATCTGATTGATTTCAAATAATCCTGCCATATCAGTTTTTTCGTTAGTTTATCATCGCAGCTTTAATAAAATCCTTTAGTCCACTTCTTGATCCGGTTTTGAAGACATCCGATTTAGCCTTTTCAATTCGTCTCGCAGAGTCCGATAATTCGGTCTTCTGAGACGATGGGGCTCCGGGCTGACGTGTGGGTTCAGGGGTTCTCGGTTTGGTCGCTGGCTTTTTCTGAGCCTGCTCTTGTTCGATGTAAAAACCGACTAGAGCTCTGGCCAAATAGAGATCGACATCTGGGAGGTTTCTGATCCCGGGATTCGATTCTTTAACCTGTTCCACCCACGCTCGAGCTGGACTTTCTTCATCCCTCAGCCAAGGATATTTTGTTGCTGCAAACTCGAAGCTGCGTGCGTTCTGTTGAATCTGTTTTCTCCGTTTCGGAATGTCAGACTCACGTGAGAACTCAGCATTAAGGGCTAAATCCTCCAGCCAAGCCTCAGGATCTTCGGGGGTGGAATCGATTCGTTTTTCGATCTCCCTCTCGACCTGATCAGGATCTCTCCTGTATCTGGCTAGTGCTCGTTTGGCCCACCTCTCAGCCGAGAGGGCTTCGTCCTCCAGTCGGTCAAGGTCATCTTCACTTCTGGCCTGCATGACCAGATCGGAGATGTTCGACTCACTGTCAGTTTGCTGCAGTTTTTTCGATTCCAGTTGTAGCGTTTTCTGGCTCTCTTCTAATGCCAGTAGCCGCTCCTCCAGCTCCTTCTTTTGAGCTGTCAGACGGTTAATACGCTTCTGATACCCATTGTGCTCAGATTCCGTCTCCTCCTGACTTTCCTCAACTTCTGGCTGCGCTTCAGGCTGAGTTTCGTCAGGAACTTGTGGTTCCTCTGTCTCAGGCAGCGTCTCGGTCTGGGGGCTCAAGCTGTCTTTGAGCGCATTACGGAGCGCGTCCATGCCGCCAACTACAATTTCTTCCTCCGAGGGCTGGCTGGCCTCGGCTGTTTCGGTTTGTTCTGACATGCTGTTTTACGGCTGCAGGTGGCCGGACAGAGCGTTTTTCGTTCGCTCAGACAACGGTTTTTGTTGGCCTCGGGAGCCTGTCGAAAGTTAGACTTACCTAACATTGTTTGTCAAGCCTGCCTAGTAAGCAAAAATAATTGAAAATAATTGTTGAAATGATACGCATGAGAGCGTATATGTTTTGGTGTCGGGCGGGAAACCGCCCCACAAATTAGAAATCAAACTAAATTAGAAAGAAGCGTATATGATTAATTCCGAGGTCATTACAATCACTCCAGAACAAGCCAAGCTTTTTCTGGCACACAACACCGAGAATCGCAGGTTAAGCAAGAGCCGTGTTAAAAAATATGTAAGAGACATACAGGCTGATCTCTGGAAACTGAATGGCGAAAGCATTAAAATGTCAGATCGAGGCGTTATTCTGGACGGCCAACATCGATTGGAAGCTATTGTTCTGGGTAACAAACCAGTCGAGACTGTGTTTATCTCCGGTATCCCGCACGATCATGGCGTGTTTGAAACAATTGATGCAGGTGCCCCGAGAAGTGCGTCTGACGCAATGAGGTTGGATGGCATGAAGTATACTACACTGATTCCTGCGATAGTCCGAGCTGTCGCCGATTATGACTCAGGAAGGTCTTGGGATCGATCAATGAGTCATGTTGAGGTCAAATCAATTATTGACAGTGATTACGAGAATCTTGCCAATGCAGCAAAGGCGGCGGAGGAAATGAAGCATGTGGTTCTCCCGAGCGTGTGGGGTGCGTTCTTCTATATGGCTTCGAGAAGGTGGCCAGAATCGACTATTAACTTCCACAAACAAGCCAGTCAGATGGTCAGCATCTGCTCGGGATCGCCAGTGCTCGCACTCAATAAGGCATTATCGCAGTTACCCGGAAAAACTAGAACTGACAAGATTAGTATTATCGAGAGATGCATTGTCGCGTTCAATTCGTATCTTCAGGGTCAGCAATTAGCCAAGATCAGATTGAGCAAAAAACGTGCACAGATTTTGAAATGAACAATGACATACCAAAAGTCAGCGAAGCCGAAGAAGGCTTTTCTGGCTATATAAACCACGAACAATGGCATCGCGCCTTCCGACTATTTTGGAAGAAGCGAGGAATCACTGAGTATACATTTAACGGACAGGCTAATAATGAACGAGACACTACAGACACTACTGAAAACCTTTGAGGATTTGCTTTCGCTACCGGAGCAAGTCTCAAAACTGAGGCAATCACATGCGGCGAGCTTGCAGACTTTGCAGGCGCAGGTTGATCAGCTTCAGACCCCGAGAACAGCACCTACGGGTTTGATGCGCTATCACTATGAACTGGACCCCAAAGATCCCGATGGCAGTTGGGATCGCATCGTGAAGGAAGGCCAAGCGGAGCAGAGGAAAGACTTCTTGGAGGGAGAGGCATACTGGACGAGCAAGCAGGGGAAATCCCCATCGGGTTACGGGTGGTTTGGGTCTGTGTCCATGCCAGTTATCACGCTTGTGGCGACAGCACCGGAGTATAACTTCAGGCGCACAAAACGACTCCCCGGTAGGTTCAGACTGTGGTCACCTACGAGGTGGGGAAGTACCTTGCGGTTCCACTGTGATGAGGGTCCGACTCTGCGTGACAACTGGACAAACTCTGAGGGGATAGCCTACGGGTTCAAGACCAATGCACCGATTGGGATCTACGTGGAACCTACCACGTATGTGGACGATCAGTTCCACGTAAGACCTTTTGAGCAGTCTATTGAGAACTGTCTTCTTGTCGCTCACAACGGCACTCTGCCGATATATCTGGCCGACAATCAGGATCGGTTTTGGATCAGGGACTGCAATATCCAACAGCACCAAGGCGCACAGGTTGGGATCAAGCATGGGCCACCTATCGAGACGAGCAGCCTCCGACAGGCACCCATGGCCAATGTGTATCTGGCAGATCCGAAGTTCATCGATTTGCAGATGGAGGGCCCACACAACGCACAGCGGCCACAGACTGCGATCTTCGCGGCTGGAAACAACATCCACATGCGGGGCTTGAACCTGTATGGCTGGCTACAGGGTCCGTATCTCCATGGAGGCATGAACCGCTACGTGCAGGTGCAGGTCCACAAGTCCAATACCCATGATGGAAGACAGCCACTGCCTCTGCACGAGGTGTGCGGGGTGACACTGAACAAATACCTGCCCGGAGAGGTAGCTGATTGTGTGGGTGCGGGTGTGGCGAAGTATGTCCCGGCTGCGTATGTGGCACCCTCTACCCTCGGAACGCACAGGAAGGGGGAAGGTTTGTATGGAGGCTGAGGAGAACTTTTTAAAACAGAAATCTGTTTACTCAGGCATCACATTACAAGCTGAGGTTTTACGTGGAGGTCAGAACCAATGACGGTATCCATCCACATTGAATACACGGGTGTAAACGTGTATAAATGGGACCATGAAAACAAAACACTGCTGGAGAATGCGATTGAGGAGGTTGAACAATGATATCACACACGTGGCGAGGAAATAATACCGACGGCAACCAAGACGCACTGGTGCATAAACTGGATGACATCGGCTTAAGTGAGGCGGCAGAATTAATCTGCGACCTAGACGAAAAGCTTACCAAGGCACTTGAGAAGTTGCAGGTGGCTGAGGATTTGCTTAACGAGAGGGATTAACATGGAACCACTAACAATATTTGCATCAGGTCTGGCACTGGGAACGGTGCTGGGGATTATCATTTCAATGTTTATTGAATGAAAACTATGAAGACACAAGAAAACAAATGTAAACCAGCCTCACTGCTGGAGATCGATGACAGCTACGTGCAGGCCACATGGCGTCACCCACAAGCATCTACCGAAATCATCGGGATCTACCGACTCAACCCAGACGAGGTAAGTTGGTCCCTATCACAGCCCATACGTGGGCCGTGGAGTGTGATTAGAGACGGTAAGGTGGTCAATGACCATACCAACTACACAGAGGCTTACAACGCCGCCTCAGTGCATGCCATGGCTCTATTCGAGCTACTCAATAACCAAGGCCCATCCGCAGTCAAGCAGGCATGGGCAGTGGACGGTGGCACTGTCTATGATCTGTGAAGCACACTATCACATTCAAACTCCCTCAAGAGCGGGAGCAACTGGAGATCCACCTTAAAGCGGTGGACAATGCCAGCATTCTCCAAGAATTAGACGAGACCATGCGTGGCTGGCTGAAACATGGCTTCCCAAAATGCTGCACACTGGAATCCATCGCTCAGCATGTCCGGGACATGATCAACGAATGAAATACTTGATCTCAATTATGGCTGTGATGATCGCCTCGGTTGCTTCTGCAAGCGACATCGTCTCAATGACGATCCTCGCAGAGGCCCGGGGCGAGGGGCCAGACGGAATGGCAGCAGTGGCTGCCTGCATACAGCAACGATCCCTGAATAGGTCCATGACACCGGAGGCGGTCTGCCTCGAGAAGAAGCAGTTCTCATGCTGGAACGGCAAGCGTCCTTCGGATCTCGAGTACCTGCTCAAGCTGCCTCAAGCGAAAACCGCCAATTGGCTATCCAAAAACCTGCACAAACTCAACCGAGCCAAAATCGGCTACGCTGACCATTACCACGCCGACTACGTCAAGCCGTATTGGGCTAAAGGCAGGCAATCGACAATAAAAATAGGCAAACACATTTTCTACAAACTTAAATGAAAACCATCGAAGCACACTGGGACCCTGAAGGGATGATGCCGCCTGACGCAGATCCGCAGGAGGAATACGACAATTACAGGGATTTCGCCAAGCGATCCCATGATCTGACAGGACTAACTGGCGAAGAGTTCACTCTCGAAGACTTCAGGGAATACATAAATGGAATCGAACCACTTTAATCTTAAAGCAGTGTTCTGCGCCGTCGATGAAGATCGGGACACCGTTGTCCTGACCATCAATGGCGAGGAAGTTTCGACTAGGGAGGCTGTTGTCACTTTATGCGACAATTACGGCATGACGACACGGGATCTGGCTACACTCATGGCCGTTCCCGTCAGAACAGTCGAGGGATGGAGATCAGGAAGACCCAGCTCCATCCTGAACCGAATGAGGCTGGGTCGAGCTGCTGAGAAACTGTCAGAGGCTAATCCTCCTCAGGAGTTCCCTTGAGAGCATCGGCATACAGGTTCTGTAAAGCGAAATACAGATCCTGTATTGCCGAGAGCCTGCCCGCAAAATAGTGGCGATCCTCTGAAGACAGGCCGTGGCCAGACACATTGCTGGACTCGGCTTTGATCAATTCGTTCAACACCACATCCAACGCCTTTCTCACCGGGTGCTCTTCCTGTAGCGAGAATGCTTCCAGAAGCCACGGTTCGTGGCCTGCAAACCTGTATTCGTTATGCATTTGGGTTAACTCCTATTCTTCCGATCTGCGCGTTCTGTTGTTGAGTCAAACTCATCTGCAGGTTCTGCGCGAATGACTGAACCAACTGCGAGAACTGCTCGTCAGCTTCCATTTGCTGCTGGTATTTAGGGTTGTTTTGTATGATCTGCTGAAGGAACTGCATTTTGATCCCAGCAGACGGATCGTTCTCAACGTATCGCGGCTGGTTGCCAAGGGCCATCAGCGCAACCTGATTGTTCATGTCGTCGTACATTTTCTGGCTGGCCTCTGCCTGCTCGATGACGAGTTCATCGGCCAGCGTTGGATCGATAACCTGCAGTTTCTTTCTGATGAGCTTCGTTCTGTCAACGATCCCCATGGTGTCTTCTGGTAGCACAAACTGAGAAATAGCCTGAAGTTTTTTCTCGACGAATTCGTTATCAAGTTCACGCACGTCAAAATGCAGTGTGAAGTTAAATTTACGTGGGTCTCTGGGAAGGGCCATGTTGGTCCCCGTGACTGTGGCGAACCTCTCGTCGGTGTCGAATACCTGAGTCAGATCCCAGACTCGACCAATGACAGATGTCATGTGCCTGAGCCATCTGTGGACATATGCCTGCTGCCTTAGCTGCGTCTCTACTGCTGGAACAGCAGCGTTCGGCCTTCCGAAGTATCTGTCAGTCCGCTGCTGGATGTGATCCATCAGCGCGAACGCTAAGTCAGCCCCTCTTCGGGGAGACTCCATCCACGTAATGTCACCCGGACGCTGCTCGGAGACCTGAACACCCGGGCCAACCTTGATTCTCTGTCCGTATCGAAGCGGAACTTTTAAGGGTGGCAGTGTCTCAAAGCTTGACCTGTCAAAGACCATGTCAGCTTGAGCCTTGTATTCAGCCTGCCACGTTTTGACGATTTCTGCGACACCACGTGACTCGATAGGGCTGCGTCTCGTTTTTTCCCGTGTGAATGACTCGAATGGATAGGTATCTCCTGCCTCTGTGACGAGCTTATGCTCAGCGTAGACCTCGTTTCCCTTGGAATCCTTCTCCATATAAGGCGAGAACACGGTCATGTATACACCCGGGGTCCCTGTGTCTGTCACTCTGCGACTATATGCATGGATGACTTCGATCAGGTTTGTCTTCTCGTCCATCCGCTCAGTAGAGCCCAGCACAGGGCTCAGGCCCTGATCCCACACTTGCGAGCTCCTGCCTGCTGTCCGCTTAACCTCGTCCACCCATTCCCTGCTCCACTCACCACTGGCCGCCTTTTCTTCCAGCTCAGCCACGGTGTAGTATTCCCTGCGGAATATGGCTCGAGCTCTCTGGAGATCATTCGTTTCTGGCGGAAACAGAATCTCGTGGTATGGGCGAAGAGCAACAATCCGAGGCTGGTTCCGAGCCATCTCGGGAAGCTCGAACGTGGTCTCTCCGTCACGCACGATGTCGCGGATGTGTTTGAGTGCTTTCGATCTGGTCAGTCCGTCATTGCTGGCGACAAGCAGATCCGCCAGATACTCCTCTTGATCCTGCAGCACAGCGGTCAGAGCATCGACTTGTTGGGGGGCATCTACTCCGAGGAAACCGGAGAGGGTTTGGAGGTTTATTGTGCGCGGGGTCTGGGCATAACTACGATCCCAGATAACATGAAGGACGCTCCAACCATACTGTGCGGCATATTCTGCATGCAGCTCCAGCTCTTCTTCCCAACCGGGCTGCATTAAAGTGCTCAGCATCCATCGCAGGTAGAGCCCAACTGCGGATGCCTGTTTGTGATCGGCTGCCTCAACTCCAGCCACATTAAGTGCTGCTCGGCTGATAGCAGATGTGGAGAGGTTAACAATAAAACTGCAGACCTCGTCAGCCAGCCTGATCCGAGTGTCACTGGCCCCTTCCCACGGGAATGGCTGCCTGCCCAGATCCTTGGCATGTTTTTTTCCGTCGCGGCTCTGTCCTGCCCATGTAGCAAATCTAGTCTCGTCGGATTCGCGGACACGGTAAGTGATCCTCTCATCGGAATAAGCTCTTCGGTATTCCGAGCAGAGCTGGTTTATGTTGGGCTCAGTGCTAAGCTGCAGCCGATCGTCAATAGTGTTCATCTCAATAACTCAAAGTCTCCGTGCTATATTCCATTTTCCTCGGGACGTATATCGGGTCCATCAAAATCAGATACCTCAGGGCGTCTACCGGGTCTTTACTAGCACCCTTCTCGCCATCTGAGTTTGTCCACGTCCTCAGACTGTAGATCAGGTTCTGGCACTCCCGCGACACATAAAGCTTGGGCTCATTCAGGATGCTGATCTCCCTGCTCATGTCATAAGCGAACAGGTTATTCACCAGAGCACAGCTCTCATCGATGTGAGCCATGGCAGATGGAACAAACAATAACCCATTCTTTGTCACCTCTCCACCAGCTCCCCTGTCAGGGTTAGCCAGCAGGTCAATGAGACTCTGGTTATGCTCCCTCTGCCCAATAACTGCTGTCCGACCTGCTCTCGGGTCAATATACCTCTCGTGTATGCCTCCATCGTTGACCTCAAGCTCTCGGATCAGCTTTTTGTATTGGTCAATGTTCCTCCCACAGTCCGCAGTCTGTGCTGGTCCCTTCTTACCATCGAGCTTCTCACTCGGGACAGCCCACTCCCCGTAGTTTGCCATGTCGGGCCACTCCCTATAAATAAACACCCGCCCAAGGTCGTCCACTTTCGCCCAGAGCATATACCAGTTCCGATCCCCCGGGGTAGGGTCCACGACCATATAATTGGTCCCCTCTCTAGGGATATGAGAAGGTTCAATAATGTTGCGATCCGTAAACCTCGGGAATTTCCCAACCACAGGGTTGCTGACATAACCATAGGCCCTGATCTCTCTCTCCTCTCTCGTCCTGCCCTGCAGCGTCTGCTGCATCCGATCAAATGGCGAATACGGGTTCCACTCAGAGAAAAACCAAAAGATCTGCCCAGTTCCACTTCTGGTCCTCGCCTTATAAGGCATGTGACCTTTAGGCACCCCAGCCAGTGGACTATCATCGCCCCCGATCAGCTTAGCAGGCTTCGTCTCCTCAATAATAGCCCCCTCCATAGCATCCTTTACGGTGCTCGTATACCCGTCGATCGGCGTGAATGTCACAACCATCTTCCCCTTCCTGCTGATCAACCTGTATTTGAGGGTCTGTATCCACGCCATCGGAACCAGCTCATCGCACCAGATCAAGTCCAGCTCTGTCCCCTCCATAGATGACAGCTCCTGAGAGTAGTTCTTAAACCAGCACTGACTACCGTTGGGGGCCACAAACGTTTTATTACTGAAGCCATTTTTCTGGCTGAATCCGATGTTAACCACCGCCCTCTGGCCTGTCCGCTGTTCCTTCCATGGCAGCGGCAAATAGTCGTAAACATACGGCTGCTGGACCTGCACAGAGCTGTCATGTGTGCTATGGCAGCACCAGACAGCACTCCTGTGCTTATTGGCAAGTGTGCGGACAACCCTCGAAGCCATATAGCGTGATTTGCCTCCCCGGTTGCCACCAAATATGTAGACGATGTCTATGTCCGGGTCCTCCAGCGCATCATCGGCATCCTTCCAGTGTCGGAACAGACCTTTGGTGTTATGCCAGTCAGAGCCATAATTAAAGGGATCTGCCTTCTCCCTTCGAATCAGCTCGTCCCTCTGCTTGACATACTGCTCCAGCACACCAGCAGAGTCCATAGCCTGAGCCTCCTCGCGAGTGGGGATCGGGAACACTGGATGGGGAGTCCATTTCATATCTAATATCTGTCAAGCCTCTGGGGCCTGCCCTTGCAATAAAGCTTACCGCTGCCCTGCTCCACCCACACAGGGATTCTGAGCCCCTTCTGGAACGGAGCACTGTCAGACACTCGGACAAGCCCCAAAGAAGTCTCCAGCAGCCTCTGGTTCATAGGCCTGCCAGTCACAGTAGCCTCCATAGGCTCCCTGCCAGCCTTCCAGCGTAATTCAGCCGTATCCAGACCCGTCCTGCGGATCGCTTTGCGCTTGCGTTTAGTCTTCATTTAAGTCGCTGTTTCCTGATAGGACGCACAGTAGGTGTTGAGGCTAAGAAGGATAGGTCCTTTTGTCGATTATTGTGCGAGGGGAGATCCGCAACGGAATCGCTGATTATCCAAGAATCCTGACCCCCTCCCCCCCTGTTTGTCCGTTTTCTTCGCACAATATTTATTACGTTTAGAGATAGGCTTGCCTAACTTTTCTCTTCTATCACCTCAGCATCAACAACTTTCGCTGGCTTGCAGCTTTCAATCATCTCTCGCAGAGTTTGATCCGACAGATTTATTGTCTCATGTCTAATAGTTGTACTAGGTTTCCCCATTATGGTCTCAACTTTATCGATTAAGATTCCTAGTGTCACGGGTAACTTATCGGGCTTCAGCTCTCCTGACTCTATTGCTGCCGAAAGCTTCTCTAATGCTGAATCCCTCGTCTTTATAAGGTCGCTGAGGAAAGCCTCTTGTGCCTTGGGATCTCTTTCTGCCTGCTTAACAATTTCTGCTGCCAACTGCGGGCTAACCCCGAACACTTCTGTCAGGGTTTCAGGTCCGAAACCCTTCTTAGCTGCCTTTACTACTGAGTCATACCGCTCAGGGTCTGTCTTCTTCAGCCTTGACCCTGTATAGCGTTTGATTCCTGAAGCCTCCAGATCAGGATTCCATTTAGTTTTAACACCCATAAGAGGTGAAGTTGGATCAAGTTCTGTGTGTACACTTCTGCCAACCTCCCAGCCGAGCGTACATATTTTCAGCCTCTAAGTCAATACGTTTGAAATTCTTTTATTGGTATGTATGAGCAGATGGAGGTGTCTTGAGGATCTTCTCGGTCGGATCTGCCACCTACCATCCACTCTGTGTGAGGGATGTTCATGTCTATGCAGCCTAGAACGTCTGTCCACTGGACCCACAGCCTACAGTCTATGTCTGGGTGTATGGCAGCGTATGAGGCGGCATTCCTGAGCTTGTGAACGTCTATGAGGTAGGTTTCGTGCAGGGTTGATGGAATGGTCCTGCACTTGATCTCAACGAGGCCTGTGATCAGTCCCTGTTTGGTGACTGCGTAGTCGAAGGAGTCACGTGGAGGCAGCTTGATTAGGGCTGCTCCTGTGATCTCCTCGATCCTCATTTTGACGAGTGTCTCTCGATCCCTGTCAGCCTGTGACTCGTAGGTTTGTCGCATATTTCAGCATATTGATTATGTTAGTTTTGAGGTGTTGTTGGGTGGAGTCGTTGTCGATGGTGTAATCTGGTTTGATGCTGTCGATTGCTGTCTCTGACACGTGGTGGTCGGAGGAGTCATCGAACCCCGGGCGATTGATTTTGACTACGATGCCGCCAAGGGAGCGAATCCACTCGGCCTCCAGCGGGAACCTGACATCATCACACACCATGACAGTGGTGAATGGGGAGTATTGTCGCCACGTGTGGTTTGCTCGCTTGACCCAGTAGTCGCTGCCGAATAGCTGCTTCATTGCCTCGCCATAGGTTTGAAGGACTGGCCTGATGGTCTCCTTGTTTTTGTCGTCGATTGGAACACCCATGAGTCCCTGTATATCGAGCTTGATAGGTGTGGCTAGGGAGATCCTGACCGAGTCGCACTGCATGAGGTCCAGTATGATGTCTGCAGCGGTAGACTTTCCACTGCGTTTCTTACCTGATAAACCAATGATGGTGTGTGTCATAGGGATGGAGCAACGTCTGTTTCGGTTGACTTGTCGATTGGATCAAATCTACCGCACCATTTAGTCCACTCCAACTCTATTTTTCCGGTCTTCCCGTGGCGATTCTTTCTGACGATGAAGTCTACCCGGCTGTCGTTGGCCTTATCTGGCTGGTGCAGGAAGCTGACGGTGTCAGAGTCCTGTTCAATTGCCCCAGACTCCCTCAGGTCTGACAAAGCGGGAGCCCTCTCAGAGAGGTCTATGGCTCTGTTCATCTGGCTAAGGGTTATGAAGGGAACACCTGTCTCCATGGCGGCCATCTTCATAGTCCTTGAAATGTCGCTTATTTCGACAACTTTGTTCTGGTTGCGGTAGGCTGGTGGAACAATCTGAAGGTAATCGACGATGAAAAGCTTGACGTTCTTCTCTCGAGCCATCCTGCGTGCCATTGATCTGATTCTGTTGGCGTTGATCTGAACATTGTCCTCAATGGTGACAGGAAGTTTGGCACAGTATCCAGCTCCTTCGACGATCTTGTTGACATCACCTCTGCCGGACTCCTTATACCATCCAATGTCCTCCCGAGTGTAGTTACTGAGAAGCCGAGCCCCGATCTGATCGAACGGCATCTCGAAGGTAAAATAGACAACGTGTTCCCCACGTGAGGCAGCCTCGAGCATGAGCTGGACAGCGAATGCCGACTTACCACAACCCGGTCTCGCGGCGATTGTATTCATAGAACCCGGTTTAAATCCTCTCAGGATCGTGTCTAAGGGGGGTATCCCTGTTTTGCAGCCTGTGTTAGGCAGACCGTTAGGAAACGCAGCCTGAAGGCCATCTATGAAGCCTAGCCAGCCTTCTCGCTGATCAGTCACCCCGGAACTAGCCTTTGTGACCTCATAGAAGTCGTTCTCGAGATTCTGCATGAGCTCCTTAGCTGGTATGTCTTCTGAGAAGTTCTCAAGGGCGTTCCAATACCTCTGAAAGACGTTCCTCTTGAGTCTGGTCTCCTCGAGGCGAGGGTAGTGGTAGGACAGCATACTTGGGGAATATCCCTCAATGCACATTTTGTTGACCAGCATCGCGGCGGATTTAACCTTATCCCGAACGCTTATGTAGTTCACCTCGATGGACTGCTCTGAGAGACTACAGGCAGCCTCCCACAGTTTCCTGTGGTTTATGCCGTGGAAATGGTCTGCAGTGACACCGAGATCCACGGCCCTGTCAAACCCTCCCTCAAGAGCAGCACCAAGAACAGCGTCCTCATCAGCGGAGCTGTGGGGAATCTTCCAGTCACTCAGCCCCATGACTGCCTCCTCTCAAAGCCTGACCAATAAGGAAGCCTGCGGTAAGTCCAGCGTAGTCCTTTGAGACCCTGATCCTGTGCTCCATCTCAGGATCAATATCAGTAGTAGTAGTTCTTTTCTTTAGTTCTTCATTAGTTATAGTCGCACTGTGCGACATTTTTGTCGCAGAAAACGACAGTTTGTCGCTTAAAATAGCAAGACCGACCATATCTTGGTGTGTGCTGTCGGGGTTTTTTTCTGTGGAATTGTCGATTTCTGCGACATTTCCTTTATCGTTAACGCTTGGTCTGGTCATAGTCTGTCCGTGTTCGGTGAGGAACAACTTCCTGCCGTCTTTCCGTATCCAGCCAGAGTCGATCAAACAGGTCAATGCCCTGTATGCTGTGGCTCGATGGACACCTATGTTTGTCGCTAATTTAGACACTGACTCCCAGCATCCGTTTCCTCCGTCTCTCATGCTTATGTAGCAGTAGACTGTGAATTCTATTGGTGAGAAGCCCTGTTTAAACAGGTCCTCGGGTATGAATGGACGTTTCATTTTCTCGATACGGTTTGTTTGATCTGTTCGGCCAGCTCCCGTCCTTCCGGGCCACATGACCTCAATCCCTGAACTAGAGACATCGCTAATCCCTTGTTCAGTTTCTTAGACAATAAAGCCTCCCTGCAATACTTTAAGTATGAATCAGTTTCATAGCTATAAGTGCTCGCAGGGAGGTGCACTAATTCTGGGTCAATGACCTCTCCTTCTGATGGATAGTAGAAGGATTTGGCCTTAAACCTGTCGCAGGCCTGCTGTATAACCTCAGGGAGCTTGTTCCAGTGATCTCTGCGAAGGTATTTCACAGCCGATCATACACGTTCAAGACCAGTGGCTCGTGCGGCGTATAATCGGGCCACACAGAGAGCTTCAGACAGCTCTCCAGTGTGCTGTAGGCCTCGTCAAGCTGCTCCTGAGCCACCTGACGGTCATTATCTGTGAACTCCACAATACAGCTATTGTATGGCCACTCTGTCTCGACCACGGCCCAGTACCACTTGTCGATTTTGAGCCCAGCCTTCGCTGCAATGTTTCGATAGTTGACTTCCTGCCAAGCGTATTTCAAATTTCGGGCAGTTCGTTTGAACTCGAGAGGTTTCGCGCCACCTTTTCTTGTGGTCTTGAGATCAATCACAGTGGAGCCTGAGAGCATGTCAATACGGCATTTAGTGTCCACGCTTCCATGAAAATTTTGCGCGAACACGCTCACCTCAGAACTGAAGAACTTGATGTCTCGGACAATGGGTAGACTGTAGAATCTGTCAGAGATCGCAACAGCCCTGTCGTAGTCATCCTGTTTTATGATCAGCTTTCCGGAAGCTTCCTGCTCCTTCCACCACTCCTTATTGACTTTAAGACGTTTGTCCTGCTTGTCTGGTGGACATATGCTGTGCAGTGCATCGAATTGATCGCGCTCAAGAATATAACTGTGACAAAGGCGGCCAAAAGCCATTGCCGTGCTGTCCACCCTCGGAGCCTGACCTGTGATTTTCCCGTGAAACTCATTCGGGTTATCGATCAGTTTAAGGTCGCTGGTGGAGAGGGCTGAGTCAGCCCGGTAGACTGACTCAGCTAGGTCGTTGTAGACCCCGCTCTTAAAATTAGAACGGAGCATCTGTTGTTTCTTCAAAAACATGACCTTTACCTTTCGCACTCATGAACTCGGGGGATTCGGAGATTTTCTTCTGCATCCACTGGGGAACTTTGTCCCAGTTTTTAAGTTCGGCAGAAATCTCGAACACGAACGGATCGCTGGTGACCTCACCACACGGCAAGCCCTCTGGCATTATCGAAAGCCCGGTGATGTTGTCGTAAACCTGCTCGTCTTTACCCGGGCGGTGGACAATGGTCGCCAGTGTTGCCCTGCCCAGCAGCTCGGATAAATCGATGCCGCTTTCCATTTCAGACTTAGTCAACTGCTTCCCCTTAATCGCTACCACGTACTTGCACAAGGTAGACTTCTGGTTCAATGAGGATGTCACTATGACACTTCTAGACAGCGACACGGGACCATCATCCTCTTTGAATGTGTGTTTCTTGTTCGGGAACTCGAACAGAAAACCAATTTGCTTTTTAGGTCCGTAGAATGTCTCTTGAGTCCCCAAGTCTACTAGCCCGACAAGAACAGCCACGTGGCTTCCTTCGGATAGCATTACTCGATCTTTACTCTTCTCCATTTGTATCTTCATTTTGATTCCTTTTGTTTATTTATTTGTATCCATTCCTCCAGTGCTTTTATGTCCGCGCACTGGAAAATTCTAAGCAGGTCTTCTGCCTGTAAAATAGCGATCCACTTTCCGTGGTTTTTCTTCCAGACCACCACAGGTATCTCTGTGTCTCGAGCATCCCCTTCTGCCTGTGCGATCCAGTCTCTAATTAATGCCTTCTCTGTGTTTTTAACCTCCCAGTGAACAGGCAGGTCTTTACAGGAAACGTCAGGGCTGTCGTGGTTCTGCTGCGACTGGTGGAACCCTGTTCGGCGAGCATCAAATCCGAAATACTTCAGGATTGACACCCACGCCCGCTCACCTCGAGCACCTTTCTGTTTACTGTTGATCTTGCTCATAAAACGTATATGTGACCGTATTTAAGATCCTGTTTCCCTCCGCGCAGAACGCAGACGTGATTGAACGCTTTTGCTGCTTTAGCTAGAGCTCGCTCGGACTCCCTGAGACACCACTCCACGTTCGTGACCAAGCCATACTGAGACCGCCACTTGTGGTCCGTATCCGGAATCCACTCTGTGATCATGTCTGGCCAATATGGAGGTAGTGTGCGATCTGGGATCTGAGTGACGATTTCAGGCGCATCCGCGCGAACGCCAGAAACATATTCACGCAGGTGCAGAGCCCATCGGTAAAACGACTCACCCCTCAAGCTCTCGACATAGAACCAGTCTGCCCTGCTGGTCTCCTCGTTGCATCCATTTCGAGCCACAACGGCAAAACTGGCCCCACTGAGCTCCCGCAGAAGCCAGTGACTTATGCGCCGAGTGGTTGTCGGCTCCTTAATGCTTTGGTCGCCTGTAAATTGTCTGATGATCTCTGCGGGTTGCACGTGTTCAGGCTCGCACACCTTTCCACCATTGACAAGTTTTTTTCTTAACCCGCAGAAGAAGCAGTGTGGGATGTCGGAAATTAGCCTCTAAGCCGACTACTTAGAGGACAATAAATTTCAGTCCCGACCCTCAAGTGTCCGAGGGGTGTGACTAAAAAAACTTGACAAGATGTTACAGATCCACACGAACAGCCTTCAAGGCTTCCTTGTCTTTTATTGCATGACAAGGCTGTCTGTATGATAGTTATCACATGAACTTGCTATATTTGAGTGTGCATGAAGTGCAGGAGTACGATGATTTAAGGATGTTTGCTGAAATACCGAATATCACAGTGATGCCCATCGGCAGGTATCACCAGAAAAACGCATCCGGACTAAGGCCATCTTTAAACAATGAATTCCCTGATTCATGGCGTAAAAGCTGGGCAACAATTAAGGGGACCGAAGAACAACCAGACCAAAGGTTTCACATAACATCTGAAGCAGTAAAGCCGTTTGATGTTATTATGGTGAATCATCTATGGGAATGGTTGTTTGGCAATTTAGAAGCCTTCCAAGGGAAAACAGTGATCTGGCGTGACATTGGTCAAATTGTTGACACATGCGAGGATTACTGGATAGCGGAGGCAGCAAAACACGGTGTTAAAATTGTTCGATACTGGGATGGATACCAAAGCAGACCAAACTATGCAGGTCATGATGCCGTGATTCCATTCGGCAAATTTGCTGGAGACTTTAAGAGGTGGAACGGACAGAAGTTAAGTGTCTATGGCATTTGTCAGCACTTTGTGAATAGAGGGGCAGCGTGCAATAAACAAATATTTGATAAAGTCGAAACCAAAATCCCAATGTCAATGAACGGAGCCCACAACGGGAAGCCACACAAAAGCTACGAAGAGATCCTTCAAGACATGGCTGATCACCGCTTAATGGTTTATGGTGGCACTCGCCCAGCTCCATACACGTTGGCCTTGATGGAAGCGATGTTCACAGGTATCCCCGTTTTCACGATGAAGGATTTAGGGTGGCCGAGCGCAATGGAAGAGCTGTTAACTCAAGAGCAGCTATGCGACACCGAAGACGAGCTGGTGAACAAGCTGGAGTTCTACATGAGCAAAGGTGATGAAACACTTCGCAGGATAAGCGATCACCAGAGATATATAGCGATGGAAAAGTTTTCAGCTTTTAATGTAATGAAGCTGTGGGATAATTTCTTCAAGACAATATGAACACCGAAAAAGTATATGAATGGTTTGAGCCGTATCGTAAAAAGTCTTGCAGCAGGTTTGAAACTTTTAGGGGTGCGCTCGCTCACATTAAATCAAGCGATCCTCTTATCGTTGAGACTGGCACTGTCAGAAAGGTAGAGGACTACGGTGCCGGGTATTCAACATACATATTTGGTGAGTATGCTTCATTGTTTGGGGGAAGAGTTATATCAGTTGACATTAGCCCAGACAACATAAGGACAAGCAGGGAATGCACGAGTCAGTTCAAGGACTTCATTACACATGTCGAAGGAGATTCCATGCAATACTTGAATGAGTCAAAGTTGATGATTGATTTGCTTTACCTAGATTCATTGGACTGCCCAGTCGATGGTGACGCAAGCGATGCCCAAAGACATAACTTTTTAGAGTTTCTTGCTGCGGAAAAGTGTTTGCATGAAGAGTCTGTTGTTTTGATAGATGATTCTGGAGGATTCTCGAATGGAGGAAAAGCAAGGTGGACTGAAATATACCTTGAGGCAAGGGGATGGAATCCGGTGATCCGTTCACATCAGTCTCTTTGGGTCAGGAACGCGAAATGATGTCATGTTTAAAAGGCTGCTAGTTGGTAGTGCTCATTACGTCCCCGATTGGTGGAACGAGAATGGGTCGAAGTTCGAGAGGGTATGTTGCATCAACAACTCAATAAGGGTTGTGAAAGAGAAGCACGATGTGTGGTATGTGTCAGAGGACTACTTCATGCACAATAATTATGACATGAAAAAAATACTTGATGGGTGCCTAGATGAAGATTTCTTTATCAGGATAAAATCTATCATGTCCCGGGCTCCGCACTGGTATTCCTGCCCCGGCAATGGCACTATGCTTGTGAATGCCTGCCGTGACATATTGAACAATGCTACAATGTCAGGTGAACAAACCGAGCTATATCTCATTGGATGCGATCTCGATTACTCCGGTGATAAAACTCACTTTTACGATGGAGGAACCCCGGACCCACGAAGAATACCGGACGATGTACTGAAGGGACACCTTGACAAGTTAACCTCTGACTATGTGCCTTATCACAGAATATATAACCTCGGACCACAGCCAAGCTTCCTGCCGTTCCCTGCTGGGAAGATATGATTAACCTATGGATTCGCTCAGCATACACTGCACGTCCACAAAGCACAGCATGTGTTTGTACAGGGATGTATTCCTTCCGTCTTACATTCAGCACTGCTCTCACATACCTCACACGCTTAACATGCATCCGGGCCCGGAGGGAGGTAACGGAAATCACGGATCTGCGGAATGGTTTTTTGGGACCAGAGGCAAACTGGAGTTGTGTTTATTAATGTGCGAAACCAACCCATCACAAGCTGTGTGCATATCGGACGTAGACATGCTTTGGGTTGGAGACCCGCAAAGAGAGCTGAGCGAGATCGAAGCGAACGAGATATATGTTACCCGCGACAGTCTGCTGGATAAAAGAATCAATTCCGGGATCATTGCATTCAGGCCTAGCGACAAAGTGTTCTCAATGCTCACGTGCGCTCTGGATTATTCACGCATAAACAATTTGGATGATCAGTGTTCAATGGAGGCCACCCTGAAGACCAGAATGCTGTCATTAGATTTCTGCAATACAAAGACGGTTGATGGAACGATACAGCGTGATCATGTGTGCTTTCACCCGACAGTCTCACAGCCAAGCGAAGGCTTAAGTAGTGCATCAAAGAAAATGTCACACGTTGCGAATTATCTTTCACGTTTTGGAAATACGCATTGACACATAATCAAACTTGATCAACACTGCTTCTGCCCTCCCGATCCGTTGTGGTGAGGGGATTTAGGGCTTCCCGGAAACCTATTGGGTTCTTGGACAGTGATACGACGACATCGCTATCGCCCCGCCTCCACAAGCTGCTGGATACAGTATAAAGAGGCGGGGCGTTTGCGTTTACTGCTGCGACAGGTGCCGCTCTGCTGCCTCTACTGACTGGAACACAGGGCCGATGCGGCGTCCTGTGGGGCCGTAGACCCTCACACCTGCCCTGCTTGAGGTCTGGACCGCACGATGACCTTCTGGGGTTGTATAAATAGCTCCTCCGCGATTATTCAGGGAGCGTTGAGGTGAGAACCTGTTGGCTTCACTGCGGATTTGTTCCTGCTGCTTAGTCCTTGCAACACCGTAATCAGACCTAAGCTTAACAGGGCTCTTGTAAGATCGAGGATCAAGTGATGCCTCGGTCAGCACAGGCTGCATTGCTTCTTCAGTGAGGCCTTTAAGAGCCATCACCCTATTGACCTGAGCCCCAATCTTGCCTTCAGGTGTTATTTGCTGCCCCGGCTTCATGATGCCTGACTCTTCATCAATTCGATTGGTGAACGAATCTCTCAACAAATCAAATGCACTCATTCTGCCCTTGATGTTGGATATTGACTTCCCTAGCACTCCGTATTGATAAGCTGGATGCACTGGGAGGCCTAAGTCTTTAGGATTGATGATTAGGGTAGGGGCAGATTTATCAAACTGAATGACCTTTACGATGTCGCCTGTCCTGTATCCTTGATCATCCTTGTAGGCGTTGAGCTTGTCATACATGTCCTTCCAGAAGATTCCACCATACTTCTTCTTGTAGTCATTAGAAGCAACCTGCTGCCACATCGTCTTCCTGCCGCCGAAAGTCATCTCTGGTAAGGCTTCCTCAATGTGTTCAATGGACTTGAACTCGAAGCTCTCCCATTTTGACGGGCCTTTAGGGGTGAACTTCTTGCCCTTTGCTTTGGCCTTTTCAGCTTCCAGTTTATTGGATTTTAATCGCTCTGCCTTGGCCTTCTTCTGGATCATAGCAGAAGCCTTCTTAAGAATCTGAGGCAGGTCTTTTTTGATCTGAGGGTTCTGCTGCATGTCATACTTGAACTCCTCGAGCATGACCTCGGAGTAGGTCTTGTTGCCAGCAACAGACTCCTCCTTCTGCAGGACTACGAGCCCTATCCCGTCAGTTTGCCGGATAGCCCTTTCGAGCTGAGAAGCAATCGATCCACCCTCAACTGCCCACGCTATGGTGCCTTGATTGTCTGCCAAGTCAGGATGATCAGGTCCGCCGCGAAGCTCAAACACACGTCCTGATCTGGCAGTGTAATCACCAACCTTCATGCGGTCAGCCATCATGATGAACGCCTTCTTCCCTGCGAGCTGCTTGATGTCGTAGCCCGGGTCATTCGTGGCCGGGCTGAACCTAGCCATCACACTCGGCGTGAGTGAGACCACTCCGTTCAATATGGTTCCTGATTCAGAGGGATCATTCAGCTTCCGCTGAACAATTGATGGTCGATCTGCTGCAGGCGAGAACCTGACACCTGCTCCTTGTGCAGGCTCATCTTTCCTAGATATATTTATTTCCTCACCGTTCCTAGTCTTGATCTTGATGTCCGCATCATTGAATGCAACGTAATTGAAAGTCTGAACTTCCTCTCCCGAAGCCTTCCTTGACATTCCGTCCTTGTAATTAATGCCTTTGATTCCGTAAACATTCAGCAGATCAGAAGCATTCTTTTGGCGATCTTTTATGGAGTCACCGACGAATTCCAATGCAGCATATATTTTTTGCCCCGTTAAGCTTTTTCTCATGGGCCTTTCGTCAAACGAGTATGTGCCATGGATTTGCTCAAACAATCGAGCCACCTTGTATTCTTTGGATCGATAGAAGGCGTCAAAAGCAAGGCTGTCTGGATGTTGTGGGTCCTTTTGTAAAAGAGCTGCTTCAGCGAGTCTTTCGGATTCGTCTAAGAATGATTTATAATTGTCCCTCGTCACCCCTAAAGATTCTGCCATTCGATCAATAGAACTCTTAACGAAATCCGACTGGTTGTCATAGTTCTCGTCCCATTTGATCAGCGTGGATTCGTCAGCATCGAAGTCTACCTCATACAGATTGCCTTTTGGCTCATTAATGGAATCCTTGCTGGCTCCTTTGTTCCTATTGTAAAAGTCCATCAACCTAATCACAGGCTCATGCACAGAATCTTTGAGCCTAAAGATTGAATACTCAACTTGCTGTCGAACGTAGTCTGTGTCCAGCCCCTCTTTGACTCGTTGAAAGTAAGACTTGATGTAGCTGTGCAAGTCAGCCTCAAGCGGACCAACATTGAACTCCCAGCCGGGAGGCATCAACTCATTGTTCACCACCATGTCTGGTGTCAATGTATTCCTGTAGTGGTCTGCGACCTTCCTGTCTTCAGCAAAATAGAGACCATAACCATAAGCCGTGGCCCCTTCACCTGTGCCAATCTTTGACAAGCTGAACTCGTCAAACTTGTGTGGAGATCCATGATAAGCAGGAACGAACCGTATTGTTCCGGGTGCAGTTGTGAATCCACCGTTGGCTGCCATGGAATACGGTTTATCAGAAACTGTCCTAGATCCTCCAATGGGAGTAAAGTGTGTCTGTGCTCTCTGGTATGCAGACTCCGAAAAAGAGACGATCGGCCTACCTTCCTTCTGCTGCATCGCCACAATGCGATCCAGACGAAAACTGCGCCAAGGAAAATCTTTCCCGCCTTCAAACAACCTCCTTTGTCTGGCTGTCATTGTGCCTTCTGGAACCTCAGGATTTCCTTTAACGTTTCGCACACTTAGAATCTTGTTCAGGAAGTCACTCTTACGCTGCGAGCCCAGAACTTCAGCGGTCCTCTTCTCACCAGATCTCAGCGCGTTGATGTAGCTGTGCAGGTCCAAGAACATCTGAGCCTCTGAACCGAAAATCTTCTGCATCTCCGCAGTCTGATTGTAAAGCCTGCTGGCTTTCGACTCAGTGAGGCTCATGTCTAATACACGTGTAGTGATCGTTCCAGTGATAGGGCTGACCACGATGTCATAAAGCAACGCATTCCGGTTGCTTATGGGAAGATTCTTTGCTCGCGTCTTACCGAGCTTCGTCTTCATTGTGGAGGCTCCGTATGTCACGTTCACATACTGATCTGCTTCATTGATCTTTGAGTATTCTGCCAGAGCCTTCTTTATCGTGTCATTAATCAGAGGCGAATCCAACAAAGCCTGAAGCTGGCCAGCACTAAAACGAGCCCCTCTGTAGCTACCGTCTGGCTGTCTTGTCAGCCCTCCTTCCCCACCTACTTGATCCAGAATGTTTGTGATGGTTCTGGCTCGTTCCTTGGCTATCTTCTTCTGCTCAGAGTCGCCCATGATGACACGCTTTCCGCTCCGGTCTGTCTTGGCGACTCCCATGGCCTCCATCTCTCGGAATGTATCGTCGTCTGACAAATCGACCGCGCTATAGGTCTTGACTGGCTCGTCCATGGAGAGGTCCACCTTCCTGCCTGCTTCCCTGCGAGCCTTGACGAGGTCTCGCATAGCAGAATCAAGCCTTCGTGACTGGCGGATCTGCTGGCCGAAGATCGGGCTCTGGAAGGCCTCATAAACGCGATCCAGTTTGCCTTTTGTGAAGCGATCAAAGACACCTTTGAGTCCTTCTGCAAAGCTGCTTCCAGAAAAGATGTAGTTGCTGTTTTTCCCTTTGATGAAGTTGGCGAAATACTCTGCCCCCATCTCCTCGAGAATGTAGTCTACCTTGGCCTGAGAAGATCCCCCCATCTTCTCTTGATACCTTTGGCTGATGTCTATCTGCTTGCCCAATCTGTTCTCGTAATCCCGAATGAAATCATTCACCTGTTCTGGTGAATACATACGGCCAATCGTGTTCTTGATTGTGCTGACCATCGCATCGAAGCCATCCAGCCGCGCCATAGCATGAAAGGTTTCATGAAGCATGGTCTGAGCGTCTGCGTTGACGTTCAGGTATACGACAGGCTTGCCGTCCTCCTCACCCAAAAACCCTGCAGCGTCCCCGAGCTTAGTTCCTTTTTGGTCAACCACGAAGTCAGGGTCCACGTGACGCACTGTAGCTGATCCCTGTAGAAGGATCTGCTCAGCATCCATTCGAGCTATCCGGTCTTCTCGGCTAGAGATGCCAGCCAGACGCTCCCTGTCCTCCACGGACTTTGTCTCAATCCACCTTCCGTAGTCGCTGTCCTGAGCGTTCCGCAGAGAGGCCCCAGTCAAGCCTTCGACAGTCCTCCCCAACGTGGCACCGCCTGCACCAAGAACTCCGCCAGAGCCTATACCCTGAGCGAGTCCCTCGAGCCCACCAGAAGCGAGACCGATGCCTCCACCGATAGCTCCACCAATGACTGCACCAGTTGCCGCTCTGCCTGCGTAGTCTACTGGTCTGTCAAGGAACTGCAGCCTTCCTGCAAGCTTGCCTGCGATCGTATCAGGCTGATGCATGTGCACACGAGCCATTCCTCCCAGTCTGGTTGGGGTGTGAGACATCGCTTCACCAAAACCTGTGAGAAGTCCTCCTGCGACATCCAGCAGTGTCGGTGTTGCCACTGCGGCCCCGACAAGGCCTGCAGTTCCTCCACCGACGACACCTCCCGCGACAGCAGCAACAACGCCACCGGGCACCACTACATTAGCTAGTCCACCAGTGGCCTCATCTATGATCTCTGTCGCTCCCTTAACTCGGTTCTTGGCTCCCTCAATGAGTCCTCCAGTGTATTCGGAGGCGATCGATGCTGCTCGACCAGCCGCCCTGACCGGAGCCCCGAGTGTTCTTGCAGCAGCACGACTTGCTTTGGATGCGAGCTTGCCTCCCGGGACAAAGAATGTAGGATCAATGAACTCACCAGTGAGCTCGGCTGCTTGAGTGTTGATTTTGGCAAGGTCAAGTTTGGCTCCAGCCATGCCTGCCCAGTCAGCATATTCATTCCACGCCGACTTATCACCTCGCTCAATGGCACCTCGAACATTTTGAAGCTCCTTTAATTTTACGAAATTGTTATACTGATTCGTCGTCTCGTCCTCACTGACTCCGCCAAAAGCATCGATCTTAGATCCGATGTATCCTTTGGCCATCTGGATCAGGGTCTCAGTGTCGTAGGTGCCTCGAGCTGCTCCCTCCAGAAATGTTCTGGCAGATGTCCCCGGATCAAATATGTTGACATATGTCCGCACGGCATCAGGAAGGTTGTTAACGATTCGCGCTGCTGTGTCTACAGCAGCCTCTGCCACAACTCCGGGGACCTGACCCCACGTCATGTCAGGACGCGCCTGCTTATAACGGACAAAGTCCTCCCGGGTCAGGGAGGACGATGGCGTTTCAGGATTGTCAAATCGAGCTACAAGCTTTTCATCTGGCTCAGGGTAGTCTCGCTGAATGATTTCTTGAATTTTGCTCTCAGACATCTCGTCTGGGAACTGCAAATTCACATCATAGTCTTCGAGGTATAGTTCTTGCATTACCGTATTTCTGGCTTTCCAGACATTCCGTAGGACACAGTCCTACCCATAGGACGCTGCGCTTGCCCCATTCCCATAATGTCAACTGTTGGAAACATACTTTGAATCGGTGCAACTTTTGATTCAACAGCTTGCTCTCGCAGGGACTGCTTTAGCTTAACTGTCTTAGCACTGTCCCCCGGCTGTGGGAAATACTTCTTGAAGTCGTTTTTGTATTCATCGGGACCAATAGCTGCACCTGACTCCTGCCGCAAGTTGGCAGTGATCCAATCTAGTGCCAGAGCTTCATATTGCTGCCTTTCTTCGCTTTTCATGAAGTTGGGCATTGCCGATGCGATGCCCTGAAAAGTTCCAGCAGGATTGAATTTTGCCAGAACGGATGAAAGTTCGGCTTCAGCGTTGGTCATCCTGTCAGCGAAACCTATAGTCTTGCGTGACTCCACGTCCAGCTTCGGAGGCTCCGTAGTTTTACCCATCAATGCAGTGTATATGGTTTCGGCTGCAAGGGGGTTTTCAGATATAACTTTCCTGATTGTTTCAGCTCTCCTGTTAGCCATCTCTTGAGATGTCTCCAAGCGCGTTCTAGGCTTCTTAGTTTCAATGTCTTGCTTCGCTTCGAGAATCTTGATCTGGTTGCGAACGTCTTCCAGCGGCTTTGAAACCTCACCTTCTAACTGACTTAAAGCCTGTTGGGCTTGGGATGCCTTGCTCGCCATGCTTCGCGCATATCCCTCATTAAGCACACCAGCTCTTTGCGCTGCACTTTTCTGATACTCATCCCTCATGCCTTCAGGTGGAAGGTTCTCTCGAACAAATTGTGCATAAGTTGGATCAAATGCTGTAGGCCCCGCTTCGCTTGGCATACGCTGTATCTGGCTAAGGGACGCGCCTGTTTCCATGGCTCCTTCTGGCTGTGGCGCAAACTTCATCATACCCTCAAGTCGTCTTTCCTCTGATCGTGCTTGTTCAATGTCTGGAGTGTAGTCTGTTCTTGGAACATTTACTTCTTGAGGCGTTCTTCCAGCAAGTAGGGCCTGAAACACATTGCCCTTCTGCCTTGTTTGTTCTGACTGCTGTTCCAGTTCCTCTCTCCTAGCCCGAGCCTCCGCAAGCCTTTCCTGCTGCAATTGCATTTCACCATACTCAAAGGCTTTCCTCCGAAGGCCTCTCAGCCCTGAAAGGTCAGAAACAGCTACCTGCTCAAGAAACTCGTCGCGTTCGCTCTTTGGAAGGAACTTGGCAAGGTCCGGAAGGCTGCTTCTAAGCTCGTTTGCTTCTGCCTTGTTCTCTTGGAACTTCTTGATCCCCTCACCGAGGCTTGCACCAAATCCTGCGATACCTGCACCGAGAAGTTCTCCAACTCGAGACCTCTCGGTAGGCTGGACGATTCCCTGTCCTTGATATGTCTGCTGTGAAAATGCCATAACTTTATCCGATCAGTTTCTTAATACGTGAGTCCATCCACTTTTTTATGGAAGGCTTGAGCCACTCATTCTTTGACAGCCAGCCAGCGAATCGTTGACCGTGCTTAATGTAAAGATTCCTGAACCATCCCGGAGAATCATTGAGAAGCCACTCCCGGAACAATACCCACATAGGATTACTTATCCCGTAAACCTCACGAGCAACCCAGCACGCAGGAGGAGCAGCAGGAGGAGCAGCAGACGGACGGCCTGCAAATCCACCAAGGATGCTTCCCGCTGCCTGTAGGCCTGCTCCGGCAACTCCTGCTCGAGCATTGGCAGATGCTATGCTCGCATTAAGTGCAGCATTGTAGTTACCAGCGGCCAGACTGCCAGCATAGGCTGACTCTGGGTTGAAGACCTGCTGCGGAGCCATTCCTTGACCTTGTGCAGCGAGGCCTTGACCAGCAGCGATA